>Ga0058701_10000160_pt1 | contig 57109 bp, 26 predicted proteins | sample AgamicOrMae_FD_97039 | JGI IMG/M metagenome (GOLD analysis project Ga0058701, IMG submission 97039) | Agave microbial communities from Guanajuato, Mexico - Or.Ma.e | ecosystem: Host-associated > Plants > Phyllosphere > Phylloplane/Leaf | place: Guanajuato, Mexico | collected 2012-06-04
AGGGAAATGGCCCAGGCTAACAGTTTACACAAGAGCATTGGTATAGTGGACCAGCAGGGCTGGCAAGAGGTGCACCATGCTTGTAAGCTTGGTCTCGATGCTCACTTGGATAAGCTACTTTATCATGGTTGTGATATCAATGCTAGGATTAGCGGCTCAGGTAACACTCCCTTACATGTTGCTGCCATAAATGATCAACTTGATTGCGCCAAAGTGTTGTTATTACGGGGCGCGGATAAAACTATTACCAACAACTCTCATCAAACTGCCCACCAAGTTGCAGTCATCAGCAACAACATGGATTTAGCCGAGTTCATTGCGGAGCACGACGAGACAAAAGTTGTGCCATTCTCTGAGCGTCCAGCGCCAATATTAGTCCCATTGTCCTTTAACTCTGCCAGCACAATCTCTAATCGGCACTCTTTTGCGATCCCAAAAGCTTATAATGGTCTTAATCATCATCATCCAAACAGATTCTCCATCTCATCCTCTCATCAGCTAGTCAATTCACAATCAAGCACTAATTTTTTAGATAGCCATCACAACAGTCACTTGGGCGACATGTCATCTGATCTTTTACATCGACAACAATACCAAGTGTCGACTCTATCGCGAATCACGGGTGTGGTCTGCCCACAGCAGCGAAATATTGACCACTTGGTTTTAGATCTCTCCAGTCAACATAACCAGGATAACAATTCAGCCGCGAGTAGCGCACCAACTAGTAATAGCGCCACTAGCAGTGGATTTGGTTATGGACGAATCACACAGGCCTCTTTATTATCCATCAACGCGAATCAGCCGCCTGAGTCTTCGAACATCTCTCCTAGTCTTTCCCAACGCTCTTGCGCCACAACCAATACTACAGCTACATCCTCATCGGGAGTATGCTGTGATGGTGAAGCACAGCATCCTAGTGAGGAGATGACCCAGTCTGAGAGTCGTCACTCCAATATAACAATCATATCAATCGGCAAAAACCAGGACCCTTGCATTGCATCTAGAGTAAATCGACCCGGCAACAGTGCGGGAACCGCTGCAAATGTAGCAGTTGCTGCCGAAGGTCTGAGATCGCAAAAGATGGAAACTCTTTCTTCCGAACCAAATGCGAGACTGAATTCTTTCTTACCATCGAATGATAGTGTGCGATCATATCACCAAACGAAGGAAACACACAATGAGAATGGTTCCATTGGTCGGATATCTACTACTGCAGAGAGGCGCGAAGAGTTAGACCCCACCGAGGAAGACGACGATCTCAAGAGCAGTGCTAGTAGCAACGAGCTCTACTCACTGATGTCCGATGAGCGCCCTCTTCACTTGGGCGCGATACTCGAGGCTACGAGTGAATACCAATCAGGCGATCCGAACCACCTGCATCTACATCGAGGCGATCTCATCGAAGTCCTGGAATGTCCCTCTGACTTGATCAATGGAGGGGAGCTGCCAAGATTGGCCAATAAGCCCATGATATTCGGCAAACGTTTGTCAGATGGTATGTGCGGCCTATTTCCATCATTCTGTGCTAGGCGCACCAAGTTCAAGCAACATAATGCCGCACAGAGGACAGCAATGACTGACCTCACGAACACGACGCCAGTTAACAAGCAAAATCAGCAGCCATCCTACCTCCCAAACGGCGTAAACCAAAAAGCAGACCTGCAAGACTCTCAATTTCACAGAGCAGATACTGCTATGGACCGTAAATTACGATCTGCCGAGGCGAGCCCGAAAATATCTCAGCTCGAGACAGCCACAAAGTATAGGACCATGCAAGTTAAATTAACGAAGGTTCACGAGGGCTTTGGCTTCGTTCTCAGAGGCGCCCGCATCGATCCCAAGACCCTCGCAGGAAATCATCAGAATCCATCAGTTACAGGTAAAGTTCTAATAGACGAGCAGCTAATGGCTATGAACAACTTGGCCAGTTTGCAATATCTTGATGACATTGAGGCTGGAAGTGTCGCGGAGAAGGCGGGCTTAAAGCGAGGAGACTTCCTCATTGCCGTTAATCATAGCGATGTCAGGTTACTCAGTCATGAGCAGGTGGTGAGCATGATTAGACAATCTGGAGATCAAGTGTCTCTGACAATAGCGAGTCCGATTGCTGCAGTCCAGCCGGATTATGCTTCGTTCGGCAGTCGAACTCTAGGCAGAAAGAAGCCTGAACCCCCAAAGCGAGATCCCACCACCACACTCACTCGTGACAAGGTCCAGCGCATCAAGTCTCTTCAAGTTGCTCCTCTTACGACAAATCAAGCAGATATGTCCAATTATGGCCAATTCGACGCTAATAAGCCTCTACCTCAAGCTCCCAACGGTCCGGAGAACAGTAGATGCTCTCCGAGCAACTCATTTGGCACCACTTGTGGGTCGATCTCGAGCGAGTTGACTCAGTCACATTCCATACAGTCTCTTTCAAGTGGGGTTCCCGAAACTCGGTCAATATCATCTGTTTCGACCCTTGACTCTGCTTCATTCTACAAGCAACAAGAACCACCACAGACACCAACTCCGGTGCAATCATCAAGCTCTACAACCACTCTAACTACGGTGGCCACAACCAAGCCCAAGGCTCCCGAAAAGCCTCCGCATCTTCGAAGCGCGGGCCCCAATGATAAAACAACGCCAATAATCAACCAATATCAGTCAGCCGTTGTAACAACCACTGCCCGCCCGCATGAATGTCCTAATGAGCAAGTTGCTAGCATACCCCAAGCTAACTTTCAGCAGTCTGTTCAGAGCAGCTCCTCAAAGAATCATTCTCCACCAGCACCTCCACCTCCACCCCCACCACCTCCTGTGTCAGACTTTCCAGGCAATCTATCGAGAGAGCGTCTTAATTGTCGAAGAGTTTCGGCTCCCATCAGCCAAGCAGCTCAAATAGCTGACAGGATTACATCGCTGAGAAGGCGTGATAGTCACACGAGTTCTTCCGGTATCGAGCCTGAGTCGACAAACATGAGCTCAGTAGCTGCTGCGTGTGCAGCGGCAGCCAACAATCGAATGCTAAGGCAGCAGCGTCAGCAGAAACAAGAGCCTGATGACCAGGCTGTAAGAGAGTCGGATTCCAGAGATATCCCGAGTATTCAGGAATCGGTGGAAAGGTGTAGCGCTAACAATCCCCTTGGGGAGCCAGCGATTCCCTTGAAGAATACAGATGTATCCAAAGAATCATCTCCACCGGTAAAAAGTGCCCAGAGATCAAACTCCATCTCGAGTCCTCCTCCACCGCCACCACCCCTAGACATGGATCAACCAGCTGCTCTTGACGAGTTTCAAGAAGTTAAGAATGATGCCTCTAAAAGAGCGTTGTTCACTGCAACTCTGGGTAGGAAGTTTCCCGCTCAAATAATTCAGCAGCCGAAGCAAAATCTGATGTCTCAATCTCAGTCTATTCGTCTCAAGCCAAGCCGACCTAGTATCTTAAATTACCCTGAGGACCAGTCAGTTCGACCAGCGATACCATTACAATACAGGAATCAAACTCATGGAGTTGCCAATCATCGTTTACTCCTGGAGAAGGCCGGTGAGCAGATGCTTGCCAATGATTGCCAACACAGTCAGTCTCAGCTGCAAAATCACACGGCACCCAACAGATCTAATGAAGCTTCCCAGATCAATGAGTGTAGGCACGGTAAACTGCAATCTCAAAGAATACTGACCGTTCAGCAACAGCAAGCGTTGTAGCAACAGCTTCTCTATCAGCAGCACCAGCCGATGGCATATCAGAGGCATGACCCCAACGAGCGCCCGCAGCTTTATTGCAGCGTAGTGCACGATCAATTACCGTACAATAGTGAGGGTACAGCTCAAAGATGTAATCAGCAACACCACCACCATCACCATCATCCTCAACAACAACAGCATGAGATCTATCAAGACAGGAGCATGAACTTCAACAACGACTCAAATTCTAGGCAATATGAACCCGTATCGCGTGTCAACCCACAGCATCATTCAAGTCATCATAGCGGACAGGAGCAGCAAGTTTTAATGGCAAGCCAATATCTCAACGGACAACATCAAGACTATCGCCACCACCATCGCCATCATCATCACCATCATCATCACCAAGGAGTAGTACCGAATGCCGCGCCAACTCTGCAGAAACACCATGGTCAACATCATAACCAAGTTCAGCAATGTAATCGGCTTCATCACCACCACCACAGTCATCACCAGTTCCAGATTCCTAGCATGCCGATTGTTTATCAGACGAAAACTTATGGCAATCTTGACAGTTGAGAGTGATTTTAGTGTAACCAGAGGAAAGGTTTTCGAATTCTAGTCTATTTATTGAGCCAGTTGGGTGCGAGACCAATATCAATATTGTTGATCATCATCACGACTTGGCCCACAAATCATCATGTCAAGCACCTTTGGTGAAACCATGTTTGAAATAAATGTTATGTGCTTATACAGACAACTCGTTACCTCAACACAAAGACAAGATAGATGGTCACCAGCCCATTAGATTTTTTGAAAAGTCAAGGCCACCCATGGAAAGGGCTGAGGACTAGAGCACATCATCAGTCTTGATATGAGAGTGCTCGAACAGTTTAGACTTCATTGTATGGCAGGCCAGCCACCTCAATGTGATCCTTCAGAGAGTTTCATCTGAGCGTTGAAAAGAGCCTGCCGGTTCCCGCAGCAAAATGTTGCTTTACAGTTTCTGTCTGCCTCATACAAAGCGGCGGCTCGTGCGGGCCCTGGCTGGCTCTGCTGGCAAAGCTAATCCTTTAAGGTTCATTGACTTGGTTTGGACACCGAGTGTGATTGTTTTAGAAGAAAGCCGACAGCCCCTTGGCTCTTTCCTGTTCGATTGGTTTCGGTATATTGTTTGTAGGCCACAATCGTTGCTGCTGCTTCTGCTTTTGGCACTGGATAATCATGAGCAAATGACAGAAGTGGGCGCGCGCATGGATAGTGTATTTTGGGGTCGCCCGAGAGACAGTGATGGTCATAAAACGACGAGTGTCCCTTTTTCCATCGCTTTACGGTTATGTCTGGCCTCATCGAACCGTGCCAGTGTGCTTCTGAAAAACTGGTCCACTGTACTGATCGACAACTCTTCTTCCGTGATGTTGGCCGCCAGGGCGGCCCCAGCGCGGCATCGGCGGTACGCGACTAGTTGATTAAGAGAGAGAGAGGCCCACTCCGAACTCTGGCCCAGGACCAGGATCTTTCTTCTGGGGCCCTTGAAATTTGCAACAATGTTTTGCTTCTGGCTGCCTTTTCACTATGCCAGAACGGGACCTCAAACAGGCCTCAGGAGCAGGTGGCGACTGGTTGAGAAAGTGGCTCCTCAGTTGAGAAGAGCACCAAAACAGGAAAGTCTGTCTGGTCCATCCAAAGGGACTGTCTGTATCATTTTCGACGATCATCATGACGGATAAGATGATTCAATTTCAGAGAAGAAATAGGACCACATTCAGCAGATTTCAGCTAGATCGTTTGTATGAAGCTTTCAGACATAATCATTATCCAGAGCCTGAGGTGAGGCAGATGCTTGCCCAGCTCACTGGCCTGGATCCGTCTCGAATTCAAGTTTGGTTCCAAAATCAACGTGCAAAAGATCGCAAGAGGCACGGCCTGCAGGCGACTACTAACCAGAAAGAAAGCAGCCCCCCGGCAACATTTGTTGACGATCAATCATGTTGCCGTTTTGCGCTAAATCCAGCCCCCACAATCGATAGTGGTCAGGCCAAGACTAGCGCAAAACTAGTGAGAGTTTTCGACTCGCAGCTAGCTAATATGGCGAGCGAAGCAGTTGCAAGGGGCCAAGTCGCCAGCATTGTAGACTACCATCAGCAAATCTATGGCAATGATCCGAACACGAGTCTTGGTCGAAATGAATTCACATCAACCAGAGCGGATTGCTCAGTGCACTCGAGACAGCATGACTCTGCAGAGTCAGCATCCAGCATGATGATATCAGGCCCAGTGAGACAACAAGATAGGTACCAACAATTGGAAGTAGCACACTCCACTAGGACTCCCACTTTGACCATCAACTCTCCTCCTCCGGCGGCTTCAAGCTCGGGGGCCGGCTCGGCGGGGTCAAGTTCATCTTCGTCCAGCCAATCGATTGCACAATTGTTAGAGGACTGCTCAACCCTCACCAATACAGAACCAAACTTGCGAAAAACCTCCCACTACCACCACATACAAGATTATAATCATCATCAGCAGCAACAACTGGCCATTTCGACCATCGGCAAGCCTTGGAAGTTCAAGGTGGGCGCCCAATCACATCACATCTATTAGTGTATTGAGCGGCCACCACCGAAGCTATCCAGTCCGATAAGGCATTCATTTTCCGAATTCCAAAATGATGAGAACTTTCACTTGATTTATTATGTATAAACTCAATGATAGAACTCATGCTCGAGCTCGTTCTTCTTTGTGTTGTTCTTGTATCCCTTCTCAAAATCTTTCGGCAGGATGACGTATCTATTCTCCCTAACTGCATGCATTCCGGCCTCTTGACAGATGGCATTTATATCGGCACCAGATAGTTTATCTGGCCTAGCTACGTAGTCTTCTAGATCAACGTCATCGCTGAGGTTCATTTTGGCTGTTATCGTAGAGAAAATCAATCGCTTTTGACGACGATCAGGCATGGGAAATTCAATCTTTCTATCTAAACGACCGGGACGCAATAAGGCCGGATCAAGTGTGTCTGCTCTATTTGTGGCCATGATAACCTTAATATTTGTCGATTGATCAAAGCCGTCCATTTGATTCAGAAGCTCTAGAAGGATACGCTGGACCTCTCGGTCAGCACCGGTTTGGGCATCGAATCTACGCGTTGCAATCGCATCTATCTCATCAATAAAAATAATCGATGGAGCATTTTCTCTGGCTAGCCTAAACACATCTCTGACCATACGTGGGCCTTCACCTAAGTATTTTTGCACAAATTCGGAGCCAACAACGCGTATAAATGAAGCCGTCGTATGGTTGGCCACCGCTTTGGCCAACATAGTTTTTCCAACACCAGGTGGACCATACATGAGCACACCCCGAGGCGGATCAATACCGATTTGTTGATACAATTCAAAATGCGTTAGAGGTAGCTCCACAGCCTCGCGTATCTCTTGTTTCTGGATATCCAAACCACCAATATCAGCATACGTGACATCAGGTTTTTCATCAGGTCTGAGCATTGTGATGCTGGAGTCAGCTTCAGGCGGCAAGACGTCTACCACAGCATTGGAGTGCTTGTGTAGTGCAACACTTGCCGACGGCCTGAGCAACTCACGATCAATAGTGGATAATATTCTAACATAGTAGTTGTTACCTGTTGTGGATCCTACAATACCTGTATTCGCATCTACAGCCTCCAAAAATTGACCTATGACTAAGGGCACACTTTGAATACGCTTGACTTCTTCCTGGGCATGTAAATACTCTTTCTTAAGATTTTTCTGTTCGTCCTTAATGTAACCCTCTTGGACTTGAAGAAACTCTAACTGCCTCAGCAGCTTTTTCAATTTGATGTAGAGGTCCTCTATTTCCTGGTCACCAGCCGCCAATGTCGATGCACTGTTTGCATGATTCATGACCGGTTGTGATCCATTGGTTGATAGTGTTGGAGGTGTGGCAACCTGTAACATGTTTATTATCAAGTGACAGTTTGCCTCTAGGATAGTTTGATTGCAAAGTATCAATATATAAATGAGGGGTAAGTAGATTTCTGGAGAAACAAGGACACAGTTGAGTTTTTGGACGAAGAATTGATGTCGAGGGATAATGCGGTAATTGTTGTCACCTGATCAACCTTCTTACATGGATTCGTGCAATCGTTCATATTTTTAGGAAGCTAGTCAGCTCGTAAGCTGCAGGGAAATATTCTTGCCGAGATGCTGCAAGAAAACTTTTACGACATGCGCGCGAGATTTGAACATGGCATGCTTTCGATCGATGCGCTCTTTCCGCTCGAACACAAGCTCGCTCAAATCGAAACAATAACTCGTATTATGGGATATAATTGGGGTCCTCCATTGCTTGAGTCGAATTCATCTCTGACAGCCATTGCAACTATCTAGATTTATCGCTGCAAACGCTTTGGTATCCAGTAAGTTATTCAATCATACAGACATGAGGCCGCTAGCCCTCCATGGACACACAAGAGCTCTGACTAGGGTTAGATACAACAAAGAGGGCGATCTCATTTTTAGTGCTGCAAAGGACAGTTGTCCAGTTGTTTGGTATTCGTCCACCGGTCAAAGGATAGGTAACTATGATACCGGAATCGGTGTTATTTGGGACTTGGATATTGATTTCTCGACGTCACTCGTCACGGCCGGCGGTTCAGAGTCATTATTCATTTGGGACGCCGAAACAGGTAACACAATAAACAAGGTCGACACGCATAACTCTTCCAGAACTTGTGCATTCAGTTATTCAGGTTTCCAGATATTGTACACAACAGATAGTACCATGAAGTTACTACCCAAGATCTGCGTGATGGACATAAGAGATCCAAGTCAGGTGGAATCACCCGCAAAAGCCGGTTATTTCCACGAAGAGCCAGTGTCGGAGAAAGTGAGTGCAGTTGTTTGGGGACCACTCGATAGAACCTTCATTACAGGTAATGAAAAAGGAACAATAAAGCAATGGGATATGAGGAAACCAGGAGAGGCTATCAAAAAATCCAGCGAGCATACAACAGCAGTCACAGATCTTCAAAGCTATTACGACTGCACAATGTTCATATCATCTAGTAAAGATTGTACCTCGAAGCTGTTCGATATTGAGTCCCTAGAACGAGTGAAGACCTACCAGTCGGACAGGCCGGTCAACTCAGCCTCAATATCGCCGCTTCGTCCCCATGTTGTGTTGGGTGGAGGTCAGGAAGCCATGGAGGTCACTACAACAGCTCAACAATCAGGTAAATTCGAAGCACAGTTTTATCACATGATCTATGAGGAGGAGTTCGCCCGAGTGAAAGGACATTTCGGTCCAATCAACACTATAGCCTTCCACCCTGATGGCCAAGGGTACGCTAGTGGATCTGAAGACGGTTACGTTCGTGTCCACAGGTTTGATCCAAAGTACTTCGAATATGAGGCTTAGAATCGAAATGCGAATAAAAATAGGTTTTCGGACCTAGCTGAATAGGTAAAATTCCTCCGCAAGCCGACTCATCTTGCCAAACGGCTAGCAAGGCTGAAAACTAGAAAATCTTGTCTCAGATCAAATCTATCAGAAGTTATCAGTCTAAGTTGCGGAGGTTGATCACCTTTATTTATAAGAACTTCCCGTTGAGGAGATGGCGGTTAAATGCTTTGAGCGAAAGGTGTGAGGATGGTACCTCATGATTAGGGACTCGGCGCTTGTGTGGTGGACAAGGCATCCAGTTCATCGAGCGAGTTGGGACTAGAGTATGTGGGAATTGGATTTTAGAGGATCGTTAGAGTGTGCTCGAAGTATGACTCATTTGATTCTGATTTAGATACCTGAAATTGAACCAAACTCACCCGCAGCATTTACTCTGCGCTAGGCAGCAGAAAACATTCCTACCGGAGTAGGTCCTCAGCTCGTCACAGGTATCACAGGCTGTTGTGTTGAGTACATAGCCAAATTTGATGAACCCATCGACCTTCTGAGGCTGGCTTGCGATCATTAGGAAGATTAATATGACAATAGAGGAGAGGATAAACATCACATTTTTTCCCACCATCCTGTCGTCAACGATAGTCATGGTTGTTTGACGTTGGTCTGACTGTCAAGTTTTAACTCAACCAATTTAATCTTCGACAAGATCCATACGAGAGGTCCTCTTCTGATTGGTCGGTCTATTTGAACTGTCGCTCGGTTCCGCAATTTGTTGACGCTAAGCCTGGTTATGATTGCAGTCTCTGCAACAGGGTCTGGTCAATTGGTCTGCTCTTGATCGTGTGACTATGTGCTGACAATCATTTGCGAGTCACGTTTTTCTGACTGATGGAATATGAATAAGAATACTTGTTATCTTGTCGCTTGATGAAACCCTATTGGCACAAGGGCAATTTGAATGAGCCTAGTTGCTTAACTTGTGCCGTCACAATCAACTATCTTGCCAATGATCTGCGAGCTCTGCCGAACTTCGTTCTTTGAGTGGCTCTTGATCAACCTTATTCCAGTAATAAGCGTCGTTGTTGTGGGACAGGAAACTTTAATGCATCATTGAGTGCATTTGAATTGAGACGCCAGGCAGATTGATAAGAGCCTCGAAACGCCAGGAGATTTTGATTAAGTCGCGCTCTGTTTGCGATAGTCTCATTGATTGGGCGCTGTGTTTGGAGTTAATGCTGCAAATTAGAATGGTGCTTTGGCTTCAAATACTTTCGATGATCCTAAGATTAGCCATTGCAGAGCAGATTTATCATTTTCAACTATCCTCGAGTAAGGTGCGGCCCGGCAATAGGGAAGTAGGCTAGGAGAGAAACTGCCCGTTGGAGAGGAGTGGCAATCTAGTTATTCCTTCCTTGTTCATAAAGAGAATCTACGAGAAGAAGCCAGAGACTAGTTGACTCGCATGAAGACGAGAATCTCGGCTTGCTCATCTTCATGATATTCTGAAGTAGAAGCGAACCAACAGCCACTGAGTCACCAATTTCAGACCGTTGATGCTAGTTTCTCGAGGGTCTCCTGAGAGCTAGAATCTAGTTGGGCAAGAGGGAGGAACATACATGTAGAATGAGACTCCTCGACTGGCAAATAAAAAGCCACGGTGGTCATGCCAAGCTGACCACTCGGACGACTGGTTTTCCTTGTGGGAGAATTTGGCTCACTTGTTGCGCACAAATTGCGATCAGGGATATATATAATCGCTCGGCTTCCTGGTCGCGAACTGCTCCATAAGGATGGCCAGACGAAGGATAAATGTACTAGTTCAGCAATGTGCTATATTGATAATGAGTTTACAACTACGCTGAGTACCTAGTTTTTATTCAACCGTATTCGGGACGCAACTAGCGTCGGCGAGAAAGTAGGGGGACGGGATGGAGTTAAATTTAGACCGGATGAGCGATTGATTCTTTCAAGTCCTCCTGGCCAGGTTGTATTTAACATAGGGCACCTCCACGTCCTCACCAGTATTGTCGTTACAGCAGAGCTCAAAGACGAGAGCTCTCACGTGCGGTTCGATGGGTTTCTTGGAGACTTTTTCAACCAGCTCGCTCATGCCCATGTTCATCCTTTCAGCTGCTTTGGCTGGTGGTAAGAAAAATGAGTATAACATACAAACGCCTTGAGACAACATCGTTATCTCGAGATTATGCTCGTTTTTGAAGTAATCCATGAACTCTTTCAGAGTGATCTCACCATTCACTTCAAATCGATCCCATAGGGTAAACTCCTTATCATAATACTTATTCTTCGGGGCGCGCATGGGTTCAGCGTAGCCAAGATAAGCCAATGCCAAGTTGAGAAAGTTGTCACGGTAGGAATCCAATTTCTTATGTCCTTGAATAACCTTGTACAACTCCAAGCCTGTTAGACCTGACACCAGTGAGGTAGTTGTAGCAATCGCCGGAATAATCTTACCAGCAATCAATTTGCTCTTGTAATGATCCGCTGGGGTAATGTTGTAATTACTTGCTCTAAGATTTGAAGCAGCCACGACAAAGTCCATGTGAAAGTTGGTGTCGTCGTCTTTTTCAAATTCTATCGGATTGATGGACATCTTGACCGATTCGGGCGACGGTAGTTCATCACGTATCAATGACAATCTGTCCATGTCTGGCATACCTCCATCACTATTACTAGATTGAGCCTCTGAGTCGTTGACGGCAATTTTCACACCGGATCTCGGCACGAACTCAGGTACCGTAATCGAATTGAGAATATCCTTTATGTTCTGTCTATCCCTAACCTGCGGAATTCCATAAACATAAGCTTTTAGATTTGCAGCGGCGACAACATAGTCCAGGTGCATTGAATCCTCGATCGAGAATGTTAGGTTGTGCGGACAACGCTTGGGCCCTGACCAGAATGGTGCACCAGACGTTGTTGTCCTATTAGGTGGGAAATTGTAGAGCAATTGGCGAATTTGGTTATCGTACTGTTCTTGCCAATGGAGACGGGCCCATCTCACACAATCCTCAAAGTTGTTTGGCCTTTCTGCAACAAGAAAGCGTTTAACAATCTCCAAAATCTCTACCGGCTGATTTCCTGCCATCTTCATGGTACGATCCATGAAATTCGGATCTGAAAGGTATTGCTGAACCGCCTCAGGCCCAATCTTGAACAAACCATCAAACTCATCTCGGGCCCACTGTAACGTGTGTTCTATAGCATTGGGGAAATTCTTCAGCGTGCAAATCGGTATAGATTTCTCCTCCTCTGGATCGCGAGTTGATGAATACGAAGCAGTCAGAAATGGTATAACCACCTGAGTGTTGCCTTTGGTTCCAGTTGTTCCTGATTCAAGTAACGGCTTTCGATAGTAGACACAACGCCTGTCCATATACACTCGCGCATCGACATTATCCAAGGCATTGGCAACACCTGTGAGGCTCTCAAAAAAGTCGTCGTCGTAGATGTTCTCTGTTTCCGGTCCAACACGATTCTGATTCGACTCGATGTTCATCGAGCTATTCATCTTCTTTGCTGACACTGCTGCAGTATCTGATTTCATTTTGCCTACATCGTGATTTCTGAATAGAAACTGACGATTCAAGTTTGATTTTTCTATGACATCCATATCTGTAATAATCAACCGACCATTAGGACCGGTCGCGAGGCCCATCATAGCGAAATTCTTGAGTAATTCACATCCAATGGCCCCCGCACCAACTAAGAAAAATCTGGCCTCCCCCAGTTTTTGTTGAACTCTCTTGCCGAAAACTGCTAGTTGCCTATCATAACGGGAGTTTATCGGCTCACACTCATGGGCCTTGGGGTAATCTGCCTCATCCTCAGGCAAACACTCAAAAGAGTCGAAGTAGAACCACTGGTCGATTGGCATGAATTTGCCTGTACAGGCCTTCATCACCTCCTGCGCAACAATACCTCCTATGACAGCTTGCATGGGCGCTAGATCCCCAGCTGCTGTCTTTGAGATTATGGACATCATTTTCTTATCTAAATCCTCTATCTTCAAGCTTGTTGCGATCTTCGAAGCGATGTCGATAAACTCAGCCGCATCCTTATCATTCCAAGGAGATGGAAACCGATTATGAACACTTTTGAATTGGTCAAGAGCAAGGAAAGCTACATGCAGTTGTTGCTGGCGTGGGACCATGTACTCGACGGCCTGATATTTTGGGTTCTGCAGTGTTTCATTGAAAGAGCTAAAACTCATCGACATGGGCACCTTAACTTGAGTTGCTATACCACCACGAACATAATCGCCCATTTTGCTTGTATCTCCTATGCTAAATGTGAAGTCTCCAGTTACGTTGATCTTGCGAGGCTGGCAACCATTCAACTCGGTCATTCCTTGAACTTCACTGAATGTCACGTAATCGCCGTCTTGAAAGCCATGTTTTGTTTCATCAATACAAGTAACGATGCCATCAACATCTTTGGTTATGCTGGCTATCATAGCAGATCTTGGTTGCTCACCGTCTTGATCGTGTACTTGGAAATTCTTTCCAAAATCACAGAAAATTTGACCAATCAAACCGCTAGTTGAAGCGACAATGAGCGCAATATTTCTATTGTGGGTAATCTCAGATATACGCTTGATTTCATTGTATGACATTTCCGTTAAAACAATTACGTGAAACTTAGACAACAACTGCTCGTCCAGTATATCGTTTGTGTTAGTTCTAACTTGTACATTCATGTTCAATTCGGCCAATTTCTGGCAACTAGCTTCAGCCAGATTCTTGCCAAGATCATTTTCATCTAAAAAGAACTGTGAAGACAGATCTTGTATGGTGCAATTCTTATTAGAGTGGACAGTAACAGATCGGACCCCTCCTAATATGATGTTTTTGGCTATCTCTACGCCCAGACCACCAACTCCACAGATGAGAACATCGGTGGTAGCCATTCGACGCATGGCTTCATGGCCCAAAACATATAACTGTCTTGAATAAAGGCCCTCATCAATGTCCGATGATCGTGGGCACCCATTTCGTGCCATGTCGCCCGTATCTAGACGTCTCCGTTTCATGCGCTATCGCAAAAAATAAGTTTGGTGTCAATAATTTACTAAATGCCAGCACAACGCTAAACAACTAGGCTAAGTCCTGGATATTTTCCTTGGTATCTATTGTAAAACGAATTGATATTATGAATACATAAATGGTAGGAAGCTAAACTAGATCTGTCTAAATTTTAGCTAATTTTTCAAATGAAACGTTGACATTGAGTTTTATTCACATGCGGTCGCGATCGATGCATGAGAAGCCTGCTCGAGAGTTCCGTGCAGCTGTTTTTTTATCGGCGCACACTGAACTCCGCAAGATTATTCCAGCAGGCAGCTGGATTTTCAAGCCTAGGCAAAGAAGCAAGTCTCCGCAAACGATATTGATTTTCCCACAGCCTCAGTCCACTCACCGATGGGCGAGTGCGTGCAGAGCTGAACTTTCTTCACTAGTCACCTTTATCTCTCGACTTATGTAATAGTTAGCGCGAATTACAAAATAGTTACCAGGAGAGATAGCTTCGGACCCAAATCGATTTTTCAAGCTCAATATCATCATCGCAATCTTTTAAGATCATTTATAGAGTATGATCGTCTCTCGATGAGACTCCCAACTGGTTGAATGCCCACACGTGCACTTATGTATAGTCCAGCCAACTATATACACCCCATGTCAGTCTCACCGCATGGTGCAATATTGAGTCACACTAAATCTTAGTAGTGACCTGTCGTAGAGGAATTGCCGGGATGATAAGATGGACGGTGATCAACTGATAAAAAGCTTGGATAGAATCTACTTCCAAGATGAGGAAAATTTCAATCTTGACCATATCACCGACCAATTGCCAGATCCAGATGCTTTAACTAGCGAATACTTGCTCGATTACAAGGGAAAACTGGAGCGGATGCTCGCAATAGTCACTAGAAAAGTGTCTGAGCTAATATTAAGTCATCAGCCAACGTATATCGATGAGCTTCAACGCATAGCAGATCTACAGAACTCGATTACCGAGTCCATTAGAGCCTGTTCGAGTGGACGCAAGTGCATAAAATTTATAAAGGATAGCACCACAAATGGATTGACTGTCATCGAGCATCATCAGAAACGAGAATTACTTGCCAATTTCCTAGACTCCTTAACGATAATCAGCGAACTAAGAAAATCTGTGATTGAAATAAGAAGTTTGATAGATAGTCAAGAGGATTTTCCTCGAGCGATACAAATGTGCAAAGACGGTAAAGCTATGCTAGAGCCTCATAGTCAATTCAAGTGTGTCAATGATCTCCTCTCAAAACTTAATGATACTATGGAATTGATTGGCGAGCGAATGGATAACGTCCTCTCTCAAATGTTTACATCATACGACCCAGAGATATACTTGAAACTCAAAACTGCCTACGCTATGATGGACCGGGGAGAGATCGCCGTTGGCCAACTATTGATGCACTTCAACGTCTACCACAATTCTTCGGTTGACGAATTGAGAATGTTCCTAGAGAACGAGTTATGGGAGGTGCTTCCGGTGAAGGGCGACTTCACTCTAGTGCAATTGAAGGAATTCTCTTTTCTACGTGAATCTATCTCATCCAGTAACATCGCGCACATAAGTCGGAACCTGAAGCTAAAAGGAGATAATCTCAGAGAAGATTTATTCGCTGATCCTGAGAATGAAGATGTGACATCAACTGGTCAAGAGAATTCGAAAAAGCATTTCTCATTCTTCGATAACCACGAGGCCCTACCCATGGATAGGATCTCACTCTCCTCTGAAAGCGATCTAGAATCAGACCTGGAAAAAGACTTCGTTGATGAAGATGAGCCTCCGTCTGTTAGAGAGGGAAGAGAGAACAACACGTTCTGCTCTGAGTCCGCAGATCGCCACCAAGATTTGTCCGCGCCAAATACCACTAGGTTACTCAAGAGTTCCGGTCCAGTTTTGACCAATTCTTCCTTGAACGTCTTGAGATTGACCGGTCGTTACATTCAAATGATGACTGTGCTTACGCCAATAGCATATGAGATACTTATGAAGGTGTATAAACTCCTGGATGTATATGCGATATTCGTATTCCGAAAATTTGGCCCCAACAATGACAAGCAAATCACCGAAGTGATTGCCTCTCTGCGAGAGAGTCTTTTAAGCCCGGGCGGCATTCAGTCTAATACAATTGAACAAGCGGGCCAGATAATCTTCGGTCCCGAAAAGGAATCAGGAACATCGACCGGGTTGGAAGAGGACACCAGCAAGGTTCCTTTGGATCCAAAGAAAACCGTGGCCATAAAATCTTTGGTTTTTCTAGTCAATCAATTCTGGAACCTTCAGGAGTACCTTGAAACGCTGATATCGGTAGAGCAGAGAATAGAACTGCGCGAACAGTTTTCCCAAAAGTCTCATTCCGTGATACCTGACTTTCTCAAGGCCAGGGCGGAACTTGGTGATCTAGATACACGATTTTGCCCTGGCTAAAGAATAAAATTCTCTATTTGCATCCGAACGAACAAATACGACCAGATTCTAGCGGCATCCTCGACCACGAGACACTCCTGATCGTTGGTCAGCTTACAATGCATGCCGAATGTTTGCTGTTTGATGTTTTTCCCTCCACCGTAGCTGATTATCGATTTAGAAGCAGTGAGAAGATGTTAGAAGTTGTCAAGGGTGCGAGAGATTACCCAATGCATTGAAATACTCACAGTCTGTGGCAAGCTCATCTAGACCACCAGCCTCCAGTTCGTGGCCATACGAGTTGAGGAGCTTTTTCACCGTCTTGACCGGGATCTATCACGGCGGGGAATTTAGAGATCCGAGTTCAAAGTTTAGTGTCAGTTGGTTTCGTCGTTTTGAGTGAAGAGATAATTCCCGAATTCATTCGAACCTGATCGCCGATACTTACATTCTTCTTATTGTAGTGCTCGGCTATGTTGATAGTTCTTTTAAGATAGTGCTGTGGGGTACGCAAATAACAAGGAAGTCAATAAATGATTCATGGTCTGTCTTAGGAAGATTAAACTAACAACAACTTATACTCACCAGCTGATTTTCAGCACGGTCCAATTTTCTCTTTGTTAAGATCATGTCTATGATATTCTCTTGTGAGAGACCATTGATCGTGTCGTCTTCATCATTTTGATTATCGAATAAGTTGGCAGTTGCTGAGGTTGATGCGATTGATGGTGCATCTGAGTTGCTCTTGGGGATTCCACCGGAAGTTATGCGCTGATGGCTTTTGGCTGAGTCTGTCAAACTGTTGGCATATATACTTCCTGGATAGCTCATACCGTTATTCGCAGAGCCCATGTTGCTTTGTTGTTCGATACGATATTTATATTTATTTATGCTCTGAATTATCATGGAAACCACTGTTGGGGAAGAAATATTCACTTGATTGGACGAAGAAGAGACAGCAGGCTGTTTCTGCTCAATTCTGTACTGACCCACAACCTGTATTGTGAGAAATCCATGCTCAAGGAAATCCAGTATGTCCTGATTCATTTTCTCTATTACGAGATAATTGGAATGATTGAACTGCAAAGGTCCAAGCTTCTGTTTGTCTGTGGAAGTCGGATCTATTTGGTCAGTCTTCTGCTCTCGTGAGGACCTCTGCTTGTTTGAGTCTTGAGATTTGGATGAGCCTGCGGATCTTGTATATATATCAATATCAAAGCTGTCGTCCCGTTGGATCATAGTTCGAACGATAGAGTTCTCTCTATCCAAAGAGTATTGGCAGAATATACGACAATATTTGCTCGGAATGTCATGGCATGATATGAGTTTCAATAAGAAAACCGACTTCTTGCCCAGCAAATCTTTCGGATTTTCTATGAAACCTTTCTCTAGCTCTCGATCGTCCATTGTCTTGAACGGTTCATTCTCATTTCCGGGAGTCTCCTCTGGATGACATGGTGTGGCTAAAACTCTCAATGAACCAACGATCTCATCATTCACATCAAGTACGTCGAAGTCATGTTCCATGTCGCTCATGTGCGCTAGGGGTTGTAAAGTCACTTGAGCATGACCTATGAGAACGAAACTGGTCAACAAATCATCCACAAAAGGATCTTGTAGACAGTAACCTTGGTATTTGGATTGTTCAATGAGATGCTCCACCAGGCCAGGTTTACCACCTACATCCCATGCCCCATACATTTCCAGCATCTTTATGCGTCGTTCTTGAAACTTTTCTTTATTCCAATAGAAATCAATGTCGAAGTCGTCCAGGTGAACATGGATATATAGGTCTGGTGCGACATCCAATGTTTCGGGTCTGATTGTTCTTGTCACCGTTGTCCTATATTTGCCTGAGGACACTCGATTGTCTTCAGGCGCTTCCTGTTTCGTAGCTGTTTTATCATCCGCTGTATTCGTTGATGTAGACCCGCTCATCGTATCGGAACCATTGAATGACTCAGTATAGTAGTTTTGAAAGTCGCTTGCCAAGGATTCTTGGGTCGGAAATTGCTCCTCTCCTGTAAAGATCTTCATCCCATAGGTGACTCTGATTCCCATCTCCTTAGCTATCGCGTTTACTTCTGCAACTGGCATGGCAAATTCGTAAGTATCCTCCATGAGTTTATCTTTGAACGAATCATCATTCTCCTCTGTTTCCTGCTGGGCTTCTTGGCCTGCAGCGACATCAGGATCGTTGGCTTCCAATTGTATAGTTTTGGTTCGAGTCAAACGTCTCTCGAGAGAGTGCAAACTCTCCGGCTTTGCCTCACCATGGGTCTGTCGCTCAGCAGAGGGGCTCTTATTCATCTCTTCTGTGTTGTGTGATCGTTGAGGTCTTGCCTTTCCAGTTCCAGGTCGATGTGTATAATCTTTTATCTCTTTGATAACAGCCTCATTAGTAGCGTCGCTCATGACTTTCCTAAGAACTTCACCATGAGCCATGTCATAGGTTACCGTGTCGAGATTCGGGTTTTGATGATCCTTGGCGTTGGCAGTGTCCACAAAAACAAAGTATGTGCCTGCTCCCAGTAGGAGTCGATCACCGTGATTGAGACGGGCTCTCTTCGTTACTGGTTCGCCATTAATCATCAGTGCAACTCGCTTGCTCTTTTGCTCGTCGCTGCTGTCAAGGATAGGCTCTAAAAAAGTTTCGCTCCTCTTAATCTCTTTCTCTTCGCTTTTTGAATTCCCTTCTTCCACAATTGGCATCCTTGTAAGCTTGGCATGTCTTCCACGTAAATCTGGTCCGAATATGACAATATCACAATCCTGATTCTTTCCGACTATCGTTTCGCCCTCCTTGATGATGAAGGTAATCATGCCAGTCAATTGCTCATCCTGATTAAGGTTGCTCAAATATGGATTCGACTCCTTCAATTTCGCATTCATTAGGGCCCGTTTCTGAACATCATCGGCATTGCTTTGACTTTTGGTCCTATTTTCGCCCGCTCTCTTGGGTCTCTGAGATCTCAATTGCTGCCGCTCATATTGTTTGCGGATTTTGTCGGCTAGATTTGAATCGGTTAACATCTTGTTCAGCAGATTGATTTTTTCCTCGTGGCTCAAACCTTGCTCGGCTAAAGCCGCGAAAGAGTCCTCACTTTCTGGGCTAAGTAGGCCGGCTTCATCATTAGCAGCCAAATCGTTGAAATCTATTTCACCAAGCAAATCAGCAAGCTCAAAGCTATCGTCAGCTAAGATACGATCCAACAATGCAGGCGATTGATCTTCATCGCCGACTTCGTTCAGACTCACAGATTTTCTCAGCATCCCCTCACCACGGATGATCTTTCGCTCGAAGTCTCCATCGCCATTATCCCATTCGCTGTTCTCCCCCTCGTCTACCGATAGATTCCTTCCTCGATCACCGAGCTTTTCCTTCCTGTTGGAAGCTGGGCTCACCAGCTTGCTCATTGGGGACTCTTTGATGCCCAACGCCGCGATTGATGAGGAACTCGGTAACCTGTTATCCGGTTTAGGATCGTCGCTTGCCCCTTTGGCTGGTTTGCTTCGGCTCCTATTTCTGGATGCATCACCGCCGGTTGTCACTAGCCTCTTTCGACCAGTTATCCTACCACGAGTTGGAGTAGCCAAAGTAGCATCACTTGATTTGGAGGTGATCCTGCCAATAAGTGATCGGCTTTCATTAGTTGTGCCCGATGGGCCATTGAAATTATCGATCATATTCTCGCTGTCGTCAAAATTCGACGTTTGGGAGGAGTCATCCGACTTGGTGGTAGTCACTCGGCCATCGACGAGCTGTTTCAGTGTCTCGTTTTCACGCTGAAGCGCCTTAACTAATTCAGCTTTCCTGGTTCCCTCCAATCGATTCAAATTCAGTCGATTGACCACGGCGTGAGTCTTAATTTGCTTGGCTCTGTCTGCAAATCGAAGAGTGGACAGTGTATCATCATGATTGGCATCTGCTGGACTTAGGGTTGCAATTATCACAACCTTGCTGTTTCCACTGAGACAACAACGATTGAGCAATTTGGTTAAAACGGAGTCTCGATATGGAATTTTAGGGGGCTTGTGTTGCGAGCTTGAGTTGTTGCCTAACTGTTGCGAGTATTGACTGAGCACTTGTATGCAGTTTCCGAGAGCAGACAGGGACTGATTTATCGAAACGCTTTCTTTGAAACGCTGGTTGAGGTGCTGATTCTGAAGGCCTGGATTCATCACTGATCCAGCATTATTCTTGCTCGATCGCATGATGGAGCCACCTGAGGTACTAGTTGATACGGATGATGCGGACATTTGGGGAACTCGAGTGGTTTTCGAACGGGAAATGGTTGACCTATTCCTGCGCGATGGTGTGGCCGTTCTGGAATCGCGATTCGACTCATTGAATGGAGAATTGGACCGGCTCGAGATGGGTGGAAGGTCAACCAAAGGGTTCATGGTCGCATGGACGGCCATCCGTTCACTGCCAGCAAGATCAACAAGTTGCACAATAGACGCTGTAACAGATTCCCCGTTGTCGCTTTGGTTTTCCCCCAATCTTCTATATTGACGGACGCGAAATTCGTAGATCGTATGTCCGCGTGAGCTAGTTTCATTCATTGATGTGGCTACGATAGATTTGTTCAGTTGACCCTCCTCAATGAGTTGTTCAATTTCTTCTTTATTGGCACATTTAATTGAAGTCAAGTTCTCAACGAAGAAGCCCCGTTTTGGATGCTCTCTAACCTTGAGTCCCCTCCTGGCGATGGTCGCTTGAGTGCCTGCTTGGTGTAAACTTGAACTGTGATCCTTGGCCAATAGATCTCGAACAACCTCATTATAGATCTCTATCATGCTGAAATATATTTCATATCTGTCCGTTTGATTTTTGTCCTGACTTTCGACTGTGGACTTTTTATCATCACCACTATCATGGCCAGCCGGCTCTTTCTCGCCACTAGCATTGTCTCTATGCGAGGGTTCCTCTGAGGCTGTTTGATCAGACTTGATGTTCGCTGGCGAATCTAAACTGGAGTGCTGCGCTTGTGAAGAGTCACCAGAGGGAAGCCCCATTCGCTTGTTGAGCTCTGCGAAGATTTCGCGAGCAAAGCGCGGCAAAATTCCCTCATTCGTACCGTAACCCGAAACAGTGTACGACTTGCCACTGCCTGTTTGTCCATAGGCCAACAGAGCCGAATCATAACCGTGTAAAGCGTTTTCCATCAAAAATAGGCCCAAATCTTCAAACACCTTCTCCTGACTAACATATTGTTTCCCATTTGGATGATCAAAATCTGGCACATTTACCCCGTCCTCTGGACGACGCTTGAAACCATCATGCGACCAATAACTGTAATCAAAAGTAAACTTCTTGGGCTCATCTTGTGAGCCATTCTTGGGACCATACAATGCCACCGTGTTCCTTTCAATGTCAACAATCCTCTTGCTGCCCTTCTGTTTCTCCCTCTCAGTGAATGGTCTCAATCTAACAGCAACTCTGATGTTTTCAATCTGTGGCTGTTGGAGCTGTTGGCTTGGCTCAGCTTGGGGCTGTTCATCGGTGCTCATTTTGAGGCCGTCTCCACGCTCTATAAACAAGAAAGGCACGAAAAGATCCCCTTCTCTCTTCTTGACAAAAATAAACAACAATCTAAAAGATAGAGCCTCTCTCTCAAATTCGCCTCACCCACCTGCTGCAACAATTAAAAAATTGCAGGCCAGCACTTAGCTGTATGCCGACAATAAGTAATAAGCTGTCTCTCTATATCGATGGTCTATATGATTAGTGTTCATGTGGTGGCGAAGAAAACTGTCCGCTCTCTATGGGAAATTGTTTGCCTCTCTGACAGGGTCTGTGATCGATGGAGACTGGAACTCAGTGGCTCTCTATGACAATGACAAGGGTGGTGTTAATTGCCTCAGGAGAAGAGCTGGTCGCTTGTTGCAGTTGACCATAGGAGGGCATGCAACTGGGAGCGGATGTTGTTCTGGAGTAGAGGGGCAAGCAACTGGGCAAGCGAGGCGAGCAATCGATTGGGCAAAATGAGATTGATCACAAGAGGCCTTTCTCACAAGAGTTCTTGTTTACCTAGCAATTGGGGCCAAAGCGCCAACGACGCAGTGCTGCTGCTGCTGCTGCACGAGAATAATTTTTGCGTGCAAATGAGCCTAGCTCCCAAGCGGCACGTAAGCTCCATTAATTCTATCCTCTCTTGTCTCTCCCCTTTCTTCTCACTCACTCCTTCGCCTGAGAGGTGGTTCCACTCGGTGATTGCATTTGCTTGCAAAATATATAAGTGGCTGAAAATGTTCTCCTTCTCGAGCTTATTCCTAATCTTATTCTCTTTCTCTGTGTCTCTGTCTCTGTGTCTCAAGTCGACGACGCTAAGCAAAGAGACATGGGCGAGATATTCTCTCTTGATATTGTCTGACTGAAGGTCGGCGCCTCCATCCTCTTGAGCTTTTCTTTCCCTTGTGCCTTGTCTCTTTCTCGCTCCGCTTGCCTTCTGGGCGGCTTTTCTCCTCGCTGGGCCAGCACGCAAACACGCACCGGCAAAAGAAAGTTTGAGACACAAACGAGAGCAACCAGAGAAGACAGACTCTACCTCTATCGGCTTTTGTCACTTGGCCGCAACGTTTCCTTGTCACGATCGGGCCGAGCGAGATTATGCGTGAAGCAAAGGAGCAGCAGAGCTGCCCATTAGACTGTCTACGAGATGAGGCCCACCGGCTGGGCAAGCTCAATTCGAGCCGGCGCCCAAAGGAGCTCGCCGAAAAGGCTAGCCCTCGCCAAAAAGGCTGCCCCAGCCGCAACTATAGTTGTCATCGTCGTTGATTGCGGTCCCATGGCGGAGCACGAAGCGAGCCACACAAAGCCAATCGATCGATCGGCCGGTAACCTAGGCGACGGCGCCCCCATGACGCTGCAGGCGGTCCATGAAGCTGGCCCGGCGACTTCTCCGGAGCAGACTTGGCCTGGCGAGTCGACGGGCCGAGCTCGCCACCAAGGCCTCCTGGTGGTTCCCCTTGAATTGTGGACTGTTAAATTGAATGACGAGCGAGGAGTGAGGAGGAAAAAACCGGCGCCCACTCGGCCTGGTCGTCGGCACCAGTTCAAGTGTGCTCACTCAATGGGCTAAGGGAAAAAGGTCGGCCGGCCCTAAGCGTGCGAACGATGCTGCAGCACAGCACGCGCGCAGAGACGACCTGCCGCCCGTGCACAGTCACTCCAATGGGGCGACGCAATAGCTCTTCCCACTCGAAAGTGGGCGAGTTCACAGCGTCGACTGTAAGCTCGCCCACTTTTTCCCACCATCTTCGCTTAGTTTGACGTCAATTCTCGCTCGAGGCGACGAAATAGCAGTTGTGGCGAGAAAATCAGATCTCTGGCGAGAGATTTAGATCTCATCTAGAGGCTCTCGAGATGTTGAACGAAGTGAGAGATGGTGCAGGGCCTCATCGAAGCTGTTCGGATCTGGATCGCATCATGGTCTCAATCTTCGAATAGAATTGAATAGCAAGCTTACTAGACCTTAAGTTCAAAAGGTCCAAAAGGAGAGCTGAGCTCAGCCGCAGAAAGTCAGAGGATTTCTGGCAGATTTGTTAGGAAAATACTAAATTTAAATTCCAACCCGGGAGTTTATCTACATCACTCACAGGTGTCAGCCCGGTTCCGGCAACTGATGGAAACCATCTCGATCGAATCGTGGAAGCGATAAGTAAATAAATGAGTGAATGGATAAACCTCTGCTGTATCTAGGTAACTGTTTGTTGCCCACACCACTGGCAGCCTTAGCAAATCGGTCAGACGCAAGTGCATCTGTCCCAAGCTCTGGAGCTGCGTCAAGCGGGCAGCCCAAATGAGTCAGATTTCCATAGGAGAGTGCATGGCTTAGGTCAGGCGCACGAGCGTTCTGCAGGCCGAATCGCAGGCTGCCCCAATGGAGCGTAGCCGATTGAGCGCAGGCCGGCGAGCGCCAATCATGTTTTCCGCAATTAGTGCGTGTCAGCCACTGTGATGACACTGGACGAGCTATGAGAAATAAATACACAATATTTCGCCGCCTCATAGATGCCGATCAGCCAGCCCGATTGGCTTGCTGTCTAGCACGATGATCACTGTGATCACAGTGATCATGGTGATCAAGATCTCCTCCAGATTGGTGGCAGACCAGCCAGCAGTGTCACCTTCTGATGAGCGCTCGGTGGATTCCCATTGGCGTCATTTAGGGAAAAGATTGAGGGCTAGTTGTATGTAATGATGATAAGCCAACTGGGAGCGGAGTTGAAAGAAGTCATCGGGCGCAAGTGGAGCGAATGGAGCATCATCAGTTGCAATAAAATCACCGCCAGGCAATGGTGATTTTGTCCAAAGAGAAGAGAAGAGAGAAGAGCAGCCCCCAATTGGGAGGCGCCCAGGCGGCCCATTAGGAAGCCGCGTTCTGCTTGCGGTGGGCTTGCCGAGAGGATCTACTAGCTACTAGCTACTAGCTACTAGCTACTAGCTACTAGCTACTAGCTACTAGTTGTTTTGCTTTCTCTCTCTCTCCGCTTGTCTTTCGCTTTGTTCTCGCCTTTGTTTTCCTTTCCTTTTTCTCCATTGGAGAGCCCATTTGCCTGCAGCCCAGCGAGACGGTCGCCCAGGAGCACGCCTCTCAGGCGAGCAGCTAAAACAACAACAAGCAGCGAGATTGCCCCCCTCAGTGTGTGGAATGCAATTTGTTTGCGAGCAAATCATATCGAGCAATCAAAAAAGGGCAACATGTCGAACAAAAGCTTACACGATGATGACTTCTCTCTGGCTCTTCGGCTCTGCGCGAGTGCGCTCGCCAACTGGCAGTTGGGCCAGGCTGCACTGAGCTAGCTTTTGGGGCAACTTGTTGTTCGAGCGAAAGCCAAAGGGAAAGGCAAAGCCAACGAGAGACAGACTAACCTCTGCTGAACAGTAGTTAATGCGCCCCTAATTGAATGGATCTAGTAAATATGAAAGAAGAACAAATCCCCCCGGCTCTAAGCATAGAGAGCGAGAGAGATCATCATCTCGCCGTTGGGCTCGGCGAGGGCGCCTCTGCCTCCAGTTAGGCTAGTCTGCCGCCAGTTAGACGGCAGTATAACGTTTCACAGTTCAATTCACACTCCGCTCGAGCCGGCCGTCCTGCTTAGGTTATAGTCGCCCACCAGCCTCAAACCACAAGCCAGCAGCTCACCAGCCGAGCCACCCCGGCGGCCGATTGTCGAAGGAGGGCTGCCGAGAGAAATCTCCGATTCGCTCCTCGTAACGACCGACAATTCAAATAAACTCCCTGCCCTCTGCGCCCGCTAGGCCCAGCCCACTAGTTGCACGTTAAACGGCGCAACAACAGGCACCAGAGTCGTCGCCAAATGGCCCTTTATGTGTTATGCGGCACCATTGGCGACCGCCTGTCATCAGTGCTCACGCACCAGCGCAGCAGCAGTGCGGCCGCCGCAGCCATGCACCATCGGCCAAAAATATGGTAATAAATTTGTGTCGACTATCACGCAAAAATATTACCTTACTTTTCTCGCGCAGTCCGCAGCCAAGGCACAACAAGCGGCCGCACAACGAGCACAGCAAATGCCCCTCCCGCTGGCTGCCAATGGAGCGCGTGCGCTCTCTTGCTCTCGCCTACACCCCAATGGCCTCCTCTCCACATAGCTCGCCAGCCCCAAGCTCCAGCACTCTCGTCCGCCCGCCGCATCTCAGTCCCGATCCTCCACTTGTTGCCCATTCCACTTGTTGCAACTCTCCCAAACTCTCAGGCCTCTCTTGAGCCAATTATTCGGCCAGCATTACGCCAAATCAAGCACGAGCCGGCCACTAGCATAGGAAAAGGCCAGCAAAGGAAAGGGCCACTTTGAGAGCAGTATTGCAGTCCTATTGGATCTCTCTTGCAGCTAAGAAGGCCCAGAATTGCCCAGAAGGAGCTAAGAATAGAGAATTGCAAGGAGAAAGAATTGAAGCAGAGACAATTGCAAGAAATGAGCACGTGCTCTTCTAAGAAAATTAAGGAAATTCCATTAAGACAATCCGAAATCGTCGGAAAACTGTTAGTTTGACGTGCAAACAGCTGGCCCGTCGCCACTTCCACATGCCTAGAATATTTATATAGCCTTAGATCAAGCATTAGGTGAGCCCAATCGAGCATATCACGCAGCCCAGACAAAGGCCCATGCATCCGCCCAGGGCCTCAGGAGACGAGTGGGCGCCCGCAGGCCAGCGGCTGGCTGGGGGCCCGCTCGGAGCGGCCAACGACGAGGCGCCGCCGGGAAAGGAACTCTTGTATTTTCACCACTGTCTCTACTCTCACCACGCGGCCTCCAAGAGGCCAGCTATACCTAAAGCATCGAAAATATATTCGAAAGTATCAGTGAAAGTATCACTGAAAGTATCACTTAAAGCATCACTTAGAGCAGTCTCGCCAACCTCAAGCCGCAGCGGAAGCGGAAGCAGCACCCTCACACGAAAGAACAAGAGGCCGCCCAGAGCGAGCCCGCAAACTGCGCCACCACTAAGCTCGGGCCTCCTTTTGGGCGCCCTCATGGTGGCCATGCTGCAGCAGCGCCAGCCGAGCGCGCTCGCCCAAGCGCAGTCCATCAGCATCCGGCCGGCCGACTTCGAGCGGCTCATCATGCCCTGCTACCTGGGCGGCGGCGGCGGCGGCCGTTCCGCCGGCGACAACTACTACCAGAGCTCGTACGCGGGCCAGCAGCAGCGGCCGGCGGTTCCGGTGAACGCGCAGTTCGGCCAGTCGGCGGCCGGCCAGCCCCTCTTTGGGGGCGAGGGCGGCCGCCTGTCGGCCGGCGCGCAGGCAGCCCCAATCTATCCGGCGCCGGCGCCCCAGTTCGGGCCGCTTCCGGGCCGGGCGCCCGACGGCGGTCTGGGTGGCGGCCTGGGGCAGGTGTTGCCGCGCGCCAGCACCGTGGACAACTTCGTGGCCCTGGTGGCCAAGGTGGAGGCGGCCAGTCCCCGGCTGGCGCAGAACATGGACGAGCTGATCCGCAGTTTGCTGGCCCGCTTCCGGCTGGACAACTTCTACTACGACCTGCGCTCGCGCACCCCCATCAGCACCGAGAGCTCCGACCGGCGCAACAGCGACATCCTGCCGGCCATCCTGAGCCCCGGCGGGCCGAGCGTGGACGTGTTCGGGGCTGCCGCGGGCCAGGGCGCGTACGGGCCGCTCGAGCAGGCGCTCGATCCCGACGAAAAGTGCTCCATGTACTTCATGCTGAGCCACTTCGTGGACAAGACGGGCGGCACGCCCACGCTCGCGCAGATGGGCGTGGCGCAGCTCGCGGGCCCGCTGCAGGGCCAGCTGCCGCCGAACTTGCAGCTACAGGCGCAGCAGTCGCAGTCGCAGATGTTCATGCAGTCGCAGTCGCAGACGCAGCAGACGCAGCAGACGCAGCAGCAGATGCAGTCGCAGGCAGGCGCGAACCTGGCCAGTCCCAACCTGGCCAGTCCCAACCTGGCCAGCTCCAACTACCCGGCGCGCTCCGCCCAGGCGGCCTACTCGGCGGGCGCGAGCGGGCCGCGCTTCTCGGGCCCCTCGCCCAGCTTCGGCTCGCCCGCCGCCGCCCAGATGACCTCGTTCGGGGCGGGCCTGAGCAGCGCGCCCACCGACTTTGCCGGCCGCAACGCCTACGGCGTGAACTCGCCCCTCCCCGCGGGGCCCTACTCCTCGGCCGCGGGCAACAACCCGCTGCTCAGCGCCGCCCGCCTCAACGCGGGCCAATTCGGCTCCGGAAGCCTCGCCTCAAACCGGCAGGCGCTCGGCCAGCCGCCCTACGTGGACGGCCAGGCTAGCGGGCGCTCCCCGGACGATCGGCTGGCCAGCGAGTTCGGAGTGGTCACTCTGGCGGGCCAGCAGGACGCCGCCCTGGTGCTCAACCGGGTGCTCATGGGCATTCTGGCCGCTGCCACGCCCCCGCAGACAATCAGACAACTGGCCGCCCAAGTCTATCCCAACCAGGAGGCGCTGAACCGAAACACGGCCAAGGCGGACGAGGAGCTGGACCCGCTCTTCGCGGTCACCCTGGCCGATTTGTGGGCCGTCAGCTCCATCCCAAAGGCGGGCCGCCCCTTCGACCTGCGTCTGCTGGGCCTCAATGGGCGCTGGAACGACACCTTCTGTCCCACCTCGTTCGCCCTGGAGCGCGCCAGCTCCATCCGCTTCACCACGGCCGAGCTGCTGGGCGGCCTGGACGGCTTCAATCTGGGCACCCTGCGCAAGCACCTGATGAGCATGCGCAAGAGCATCAAACTGAGCGAACTGCTCAGGATCTACTACTCGCCCACCGGCTTCAGGCCCCAATTTGCCGAGATGGGCGTCTGTAACCGCTATGCGCTCATCAGCACCCGGCTGGACGAGCTGCACAGGCAGGCGGAGAACTACGCCCGCCTGCTGCAGCTCAACCTGCCCACCAGCGACAACGACATCTCCCTGTCGGTGAACCGGCTGGAGGCTTTCAGGGAGATTGCCCGCCAGGCTGCGGACAAGTTCGCCCCGCAGTCCATTTGCCTGGAGGGCGCGCAGGGCGCACAGTTCGCTAGCGGGCCTTTTCCCCCCACCGAACTTTACCCCGTGGGCAACCAGGACACGTGCGAGGTTTCGCGCGCCGACCTGGTCGCCGTGCTAGACTCTAGTGCGCGCGCCAACGGCGACCCCTTCATGCAGCTCGTGGTGTTCAAGCTGGCCCAGCGGCTGGGGCTGGCGGCGCGCGGCGGCAGCAGTCTCAGCGTGATGACCGATCAGCTGGACACCACAGGCACTGCGGGCGGCAGCTCCAGTCTCAACACCATTCTGCGCAACTCCACCAACCTGGCCGAGCTCGGCTGCGCCCTAGTCCACGACTCCACCACCTCCTTCCAGGGCGGCCAGCTCACCGACCCCACGCGCCTCGTCGAGCTGTTCGAGCGGGCCCTCATCAAGCTCGACAGCGAGTACCTCACCAGACAGGCGGCCGCCAATGGGCTCCACCAGCAGGCCGCCTCCTCCCTTAGCTCTAGCAGCAGACCCACCACCTACGTGTCCACCTGGTACGCCAATGGGGCCCAGTTCAACAACCCAGCAAGCGGATACACAGTGGGCGGCTTGGGGGCGGGGCCGCGCAACACTGGCGGCGCCAAGGTCATCCTCTGGTTCAACTATGCCAGCCGCCAGCCAAGACCCAACCAACTGAGCTCGGGGCCCACCAACTGGAGGCCGGGCCAGAACTCGTTGTCGTCGCTCTCCGACCGCCAAGAGGAGAACGAGTACCGTTTCCACGAGGCCAAAAGATATCTCAAAGAGAATTTCAGGGGCGCCTCCATACTGGCCGTGTCGCCCGATCGCGAGGCGGTGAAAAACTTTGTCTACGACCAGGAGAGGGACATCTTCAGCGACGTGCCTGCGCCCCCCGGCTCGCCAGCCTTGGGCGACGGCACCCAAAACGACTACGCGCTGGCCTCAAATGCAGCCCTCCAAATGGACCCCTCAATGTACTCGGGCCAGGCGGACCAGCTGGTGGCCAAGCTGCTGCGCAGGATGTGCACCATTCCGGCCCTCTTCCAGTACCCCATGTGCTTCCTGGGCCCCTCGGACAACGCCCAATCGGTGGGCTACATCACTCCGGGCCGCAAGCAATACTGGATGATGACGCCGAAGACCTTTTTCGCTAGCGCCTCCATCAGGATGGCCTTCCGAGTGGAGGGAGGCCGGCTGAGGGTGTGCTTCGGGCGCCGGCCCAATCCGGACGAGACTGCCAGCAGAAACAGAGACCGGGACCAACAGCAGCAACAACAACAGCAACAGGCCATCTCTTTCGCCAGCTCAAACAACCAACAGTCCAACGGTGGTATGCAGCAATCACAAGTCACTCAGTCAGCACCCGTTAAGGCGTCGGGCGACGATTATTACACGGGAATGGAGTACGGTGTCTGCAAGGATGTGGCTCCGGGCCAGGAGATTGATTTTCTCGTCTCGGACGCCTGCTACAAGAAGTCCATCTCAGAGTGTGAGCCCTTCTATTTTGTCATCACTGAGATCAGCCAACCCGGAGAGGGTGACAGGAATTACATGTGCCGCGATGATGGATGCAAACGCTTTGATCAGGCCAAATTTGTCATGACCCATACGGGTGTTGTCTGTAGTTCAGCCTTGAGGGCTGTTTCCCTGAACTGGTTCACTGTGATCATCATGACTTTGTTTACTTCGTTTGCCATCATCGGGCCTAATAATGCTGTCCCAAATTATGCTCCAAAATCATCTAAACAAATGGGAAGAACATCGGCCAGCTCCCCGGCGAGTCTTTTGCTCGTGATGGCCTCAATGGTGGCCGCTTTCATGTTGTGGCCCCTGCAACAGGTGCAAGCTCAACTTCAGGCGGGCGTGTACGATTTTGGACAAGGTAGAGCGGGTGAAAAGAGGGGCAGTTTCACCCCATCCGAGTGGGTTGCAATAATACTAATTGTGATGTTTATACTTGGAGGCTTAGCAATAACCATTGCCCTATGTTATTATGTAACAAGAAAAACTCGCCAAGGAACACGCGTGCCCCAAAGCGATTATTAATTATAACTGGTAATTAAAATATTACAGCTTCATTTACTCAAGCTGAAGGGATTAAGTGTGCCACAATTTTGCAAAAGAAACTAATAATAAATAAAAAGAGCCTTTTTCTCAACTACCTTTCTTCATTTCTCTCCATTATAAAAGTACAAATCCAACTAATGCTAAATCTTTTTATCAAAACCTCACCGAATCTGATGGAAATTGACCGAATCATCATGCTTTCCCCTCAACTCGCACGCTTTTCTCTGCTTTTCTCAGCCGCCCCCACCGAGTCCCCCCATGTCAAAAGTTCGTTAGGAAGCAAACAGGTCTTCTCTGGGCCAACTGACTGAAGTTCTCTCGTCACTCTTCCTCTGTTTTGGCCCCCATTTGCGGCACCACTTGCACACGCGACTGAGACACAGCGACTCCCAGTCGCTCGTTCAAGCAGACTGGCAGGCCTTGCTCAGTGGCGCGAGTCCGCAGCCCACCTATGCTGACTGTCATTCGCATAGACCAAGTGGGCATTTCATGGCGGGCTTTACGCGAGCTGGGACTGTTTCCAGTGGGCATGGCCGCTGGTAACCAGCTAATCGCACTTGCCGTCTCGCTCGGTTTCATACACACGATTCCGTGGTCCCACAAACGATGCACCACCTACACAGCTCCCTTGTCGATGGTTAGGCCAACTCAGCTTAAGGCCACAACTCCAATCTCCTGATGCAACAAGATCAAGACTCAATGCGGCCGCCCCTAAGTGATATTATTATATCATTATATCAGATGATTTTATGATTTGAACACACAGATAGCCTCGAAATGCAACACAGCCAACCACCGCCAGGCTTCGTCATCCCACCGGCTCAACAACACACCGGCTATCAGCCGGTCCAACAGCAACCGAGTAGCTACCCAAGCCATGGACAGCCTCAGCCACCCTATCCATCCTACCCTTCTAATCAGTCATCATATCCTCCCCAACAACCCCACCAGTCATCACATTCCCATCAGCAGCAACCATTTCCTAATCCGACGCAACCAAATTACCCCATGCAGCCTATCAATTGGATGAACTCCAATTTCCAATCATATTTGATGGCAGCCACGTCATTCAAAGTAAAGCAAAAGGTGGAATTACTAGAGGTCCTAGTCGGCTGGGAAACTGCCAATAAGTATTCTGTAACGGATCAAGCCGGCAATAAGGTATTTTACGTCGGCGAGGAAAGTGGTTGTCTTTCCAGAATCTGTTGCACTCTAGTGAGACCGTTCGATATGGTGGTTAAGGATAGAAGTGGACAGAACATATTACAATTTTCCCGTGGTTTTTCCTTCGGAATCCTTTGTTGTAATTGCTGTTGCACCGACACGCTAACGGTTGTCGCAACCGGAGGCCAGTACCTAGGATGTGTAGAACAGTCTTTTAGCATGAGTCCACTATTTCACGTTAAGGATTCTGTCGGTAGGATTGTGGCAAAGATCGAAGGTCCTTTTTGTCCAACGTCTTGTGCAGGGAGTGCAGTGGTATTCAATATCTTCGATCTGGCTGGAAATTCGATAGGTACCATAAAAAAGGAGTGGGGCGGTCTGGTGCGAGAATTTTTCACAGATGCGGACTATTTCTCCATAGGGTTTCCACCCAATCTCGACCCTACAATCAAGGCATTATTGTTGGGTGCTCTATTCATGATCGACTTCCGTTACTTCGAAGATGACGGAAAGGGATGGGGCGGGGCATTCACTTGAATTTGATAGTTGAAATTCAGAACGAACTGAGAAATTCTTCCCTATCAGTCGAGCCAAGTCTTTCGACATACTCTGTCCAGTCATGACTTGCGGTCAAGATTCAACTACGAGAAAGAGAAGGAAGGAAAGAATGACGATCCTGTGATAGTAATATTCCATCGGCATGCTTCAGAACAGGATCTAGTTTAATAATAATTGTAAGAATTATAAGTTTGTAAAAATCATGGCTTTTAAAAAAGAACAAAAAATTCTCTATCTTGCTTGCCCCTTGTTTAACATTAATCTGAAAAAGCTAACGCAGTGACTGCTTTCTGATGTCCTGTATATTCTCGTTTAATTTCGGCAGTTTCCAGATGCCAAAGTCTCACTATACTATCAGATGAGGCAGTAATTAGGAACTGAGAATCTGCCGAAAAGGCAATATCCCAAACCCAACGCTGTAGTTCAGTTGAAAGTACTTTATAGGGCTTCATTTCGTGCTTCACACTCTCTGGTGATTTGGATGGAGTGAGTGAGACAGTAGACATTTGGGTGAGATTGGACGGTTGAGATATTGATGAAGTTGAAGTTGAAGCGGTCGATGTTGTAGTTGTAGCAGTGGTGGTGGTAGTATTTGCTGTTGTCGTCGCTATTGTTGTCGTTGTAGTGGGCGTCGTAGCAGTTGTGGCTGGTGTATTTGCTGTTTTGATACAGCTTGAAGGTGCGGAACTAGTTGTACCTATTGTAAGTGTTGCCTCCAGCTGTTTCGATATACCTTCAAAGGATTGCGATCGAGGCTGTTGCTTAGGCTGGTCCTCCTCTTCATCTGGATTTTCTTCTAAAATATCACAAGTTTTCCAGACTTTCGCAGTACAATCAGCGCTAGTCGTGACTAAATATTTTCCATTCGGACTAAATAAACATTTAATTCCATACCTAGAGTGAGCCTTCCAAGATCTAAATAGGGTTAGAGTTTGAGCAGGGGAGTAAATGTGAACATATCCTACATTATCAATAGCTGCCAATGTACCATTCATCGGATTGAGCGATAAACATTGAACCCCTGTGTAATTACTTGGATGCTGCTGATTTAGCCTAACCATTGGGGTGGGATTAGTATACCTAATATCCCAGATATTGATATGGCCATGTTGCTGTCCGATATATAATTCGACCTGATTTTGATGCAGTTTAACTGAATTGACAGCAGATTCTGATTCATGCATTCTCTGGGATTGATTGCGTCTATGACGCAAATCCCATACTCGGGTTACACAATCCTCACCACCGCTAAAGAGCCATTTTGAATCTTCTTGAAAACCTATGGATAGAACATTATTATTGAAACCTTCAAGATTTATCTCTGGATTATGTTCATGAACATTGAGTATATTGTACATGCGAACATGTTGAAAGCTAGCTGCTGCTAAATATTTCTTATCCGGTGTTATTTTGAGATCGTTAACTTGAGAAGAAGAATGTTGTATAACTCGAGTACATTTGCCCTCGTGAGGAGACCAGAATCTGATTGTATGATCGTAGCCGGCTGAAGCTAAATAAACAATATCCTCCTCCTTCATAATAATACATAAGTATGGATCAGATAAGTATGCTGGGGACAAGCTGTTCGTGTGCAAACGAAATCATGTGATTGTAAGAAGTGCTTGTATAACTAGAAAGAATATCAAACTAATATATATCTATATCTATATATATATGTATATACAAATCTATCGTTTCACGTGTATACTTCATTCAAGAGGGTGTAGTTGTTGCCAGGTGTAGCTGAACGAACTGCATTGTGAAACCTCCAAGATGCGAGGGAGGCGTCGGCGATGGTGCATCGCAGAATCTGCGCGCGATGCAGCACGCTCGTTGGTGTGCACCGTGCAGCAAAGATGGATGCAGGCAAATTTGGTGCACAAATTTACGCGCTTCTTTGCAATCTATTCTGCTCTGCATGGCTATCAAAACGAACGTTTCTGCCACAAAATAATTCGCTCTTCGAGCGAATGAAACAATTTCATCACCATCGTCCAAGTATCATTCCACTCATTTCTCTCATCTAACTAAAGGAGAAGGCGCTTTTAAACTTGATGGAATTGACAACCCCGTTTGATATCTCATTCCGTTGTTATTAACAGGGTGTCAATATTATGAGTTCACATCCCAGGAGTGTTTGCTCAAAACAGACAACTATCGGACAATCAACTTCAATCATTTGTCATTTCAGTTGATGCCCACGGCAGAAGTTTTACCAAGATGCCAGGCTATCTGAAATTTATAGAGTTAGAAAACTTCAAGTCCTATTGTGGCCATCAGATCGTTGGTCCCCTCAGGCCATTCACTGCCGTTATTGGCCCGAACGGTAGTGGAAAATCTAACTTCATGGATGCAATCAGTTTTGTTCTAGGTGAGAAGACATCAAATCTACGTGTGAAACGTTTGAACGAACTCATCCATGGAGCATCTATCGGTCAACCGGTCAGCAACACTGCGTCAGTCACGTTGATCTATGAGGATTCTGACACTGGAAAATTAACTAGATTCTCGAGATACGTCAATGGATCATCTTCAGACTATCGGATCGATGACCAATCCGTAAGTAAGCAAGATTATGCAGCCAAACTAGAGACTCTTGGAGTAAACGTCAAGGCGAGGAACTTTCTGGTCTACCAAGGTGCTGTCGAATCTATTGCCATGAAGAATCCAAGAGAGATAACATCGCTTTTTGAAGAAATATCTCACTCTAATGAATTCAAAGACGAATACGTCAACAAAAAAATCGCTATGGATAAATCCGAGGAAGAACTCCATCATCTGTTCGTTAAGAAAAAAGGTATCACTGCTGAAAAGAAAGAGGCACAGGGTGAGATCAACGAAGCAAAGAAGTATCAGAATATTCGCAACGAGTACAACCGCTGTCAAGTTGACCTTCAGCTATTTAAGTTGTACCACATTGATAAAGAGATAAAAGTTCAGGAGAAAGAGATGAACAGACGTCGTCGAGAGCTAGATTCATACAACAAGAAGAAGAATGCAATCGAAGAGGAAATTAGGAACTATAGGAACGAACATGGAAAGTTTGTTAAAACTCTCGCCAACATCGATAAAAGCATTCGTGATGTTGAATTGAATCTCAACAAGAAGCGACCCTCGTACATCAAAGCCAAAGAGAATGCATCTCACATAGAGAAGAAATTGGACATGGCTAGAAAGTCTCTATCAGGCGCTAAAAAGTCTCATGCCAACCACCAAGATGCAATCCTGGAGCTCGAGCAAGACCTAGAACGTGTCATCAAGGAGAAGGAAGCTTTCCTGATCGAAATTGAAAACAAAGAGAAAGCAGTAAAAGTCGATGTTGAGTTACAGGAGGAACAGAGAGCTGAGTATATGAAACTTAAGAAGAAAGCCTCATCAATGTCCGCCAAGTACCTCAAAGATCTGGATTCGCTAGAAAGGGAGCAGAAAGCAGACTCAGACCGGCATGAGAGCGAGGTGAGTAAGCAAAGAGAGATAGAACACAAAATAAGAGTGGCTGAAAATGAAAGGGAGGAGAATTTACGCCGTATAGAGAAGCTCACTGATAGTATTGCCGAAAGTGAAGCCAATTTGATGGAATTCAAGAAGAGAGAACGCGAAGTTGCCGAAACTGTCAAAGTTGCAAAACGAGAGGTAGAGAAGCTAACCGAGGAATTGACTAACATAAATAACAATCTCGGCGATGCGAAAGTTGACCGTAGCGAGAATGAAAGGCAGCGTAAGAAAGGTGAAATAGTCGAAAACTTGAAAAAGATATATCCGGGTGTTTATGACAGAATGCTCAACCTCTGTAAGCCTATCCACAAGCGATACAATATGGCCATCACTAAAATCATGGGTAAGAGTATGGAGGCAATCGTTGTTGATTCGGAGAAGACTGGACGACAATGCATCCAATATCTCAAAGATCAAATGCTTGAGCCTGAGACCTTCTTGCCCCTGGATTACATTGCATCCAAGCCCATCAAAGAGCGCCTGAGAAATATACAATCCCCTCCAAACGTCAAGCTGATTTTCGACGTCATAAAATTTGAGCCTGCTGAGATCAAAGAAGCCGTATTGTTCGCAACTAACAACGCTTTAGTCTGTGAAACTGCAGCTGATGCTAACAAAGTGGCCTTTGAACTTGGTGATGGTCAAAGGTATGATGCAGTATCCCTAGACGGAACATTCTATCAAAAATGCGGCTTCATATCAGGAGGTAGCTTGGAGCTCGAGAGACGTGCTAGAAGATGGGATGAAAAAGAAATTCACTCTATGAAGCACAAAAAAGAGAGGCTAGCTGAGGAACTTAAGGAAAATGTCAAGAAAACCAGGAAGGAGGGTGATCTCATGGTTATCATGAGTCAGATTCAAGGTTTTGAATCTCGCCTAAGGTACAGCAAATCCGATCTCCAGCAGACTGAGAGGAGAAACGAAGAGCTTACGCGCGATATCAAAGCGCTCGAAACTGCGTCCCTGAAATTTCGCCCAATAATTGAGGAAATCAAAGCTCGCATGGATAAGCGAGCGGTCGAAATCAAAAAAATCCGCGACTCAATGAATGGCGTTGAGGATGACATATTCAAAGAATTTTGCGTCCAGCTCGGTGTCGACAATATACGACAATACGAGGAGCGACAGTCGAAAGCGAGTCAAGAGAAGGAAAATCGTCTTTTACAGTATGAAAGTGAAAAGAACAGTATCCAAAGCAGATTATTGTACGAGAGGAGTAAGGATACAAGTGAAAATGTCACCCGCTGGGAGACAACCGTAGAGCAAGAGCAGAGGAATCTTCTTGAGGCCAAAGAGGTCGAGCGTCATGAAATGAATGCGATCGAAGAGGAGATGCAGAAGGTCGAACAACTCAAAAACGATAAAATATCTCAGAAAACGGAATGTGATAAGGTTGAAGAAATGATAACTGAGAAGAAGAGAGCCATGCAGACAATACAGAAAGAGATTTCAACGATTCAGAAAAACGTTATGACCCTAGAGTGCAAGATGGACTCTAAGAGAGCTGACAGGCACGCAGTATTCATGCACTGCAAAATGGAGAGTATAGTTCTGCCACTCAAAGAGGGCAGTCTTGATTCTATAACACATTCTTCCACCCAAAATAATGACGATGAGGACGACGAAGATGAGGATATGCCGACAACCCAACGAGCCTACCAAAGTGATTCCAGCATAAAACCAGACTTTGATGCTCTACCTGAGCATTTGAAGCAAGTAGATGACCCCCATGACATACGCAAGAAAGAGGCGGAAATGCAGGCTGAGATAGCAAAGAAGCGCGAAGCCTTCAGAAAAATTCAGGCCCCCAACATGAGGGCCGACGAAAGACTCGATAGTGCCAAAGAGAGATTGAGAGAAACTGACTCAGAGCTAAATAGTCTAAGATTAGCATCAAAACAGGCGAAAGATGCTTTTGAATCCGTTAAGCGCGAGCGTCTGAACGCATTCAGCGAATGTTTTGAGACAGTGTCACAGAGAGTCGACTCAATTTACAAGCAACTGACAAACAACCCAAGTGCTCAAGCATTTCTAGTTCCTGAAAACCCCGAGGAGCCATACCTAGAGGGCATCAATTATAATTGTGTAGCGCCAGGAAAACGCTTCCAACCGATGAGTAATCTCAGTGGTGGTGAAAAGACAGTAGCGGCGCTAGCGCTATTGTTTGCAATTCACTCATACAAACCTGCACCTTTTTTCGTGCTCGATGAGATTGATGCCGCTCTGGATAACACAAATATAAGCAAAGTAGCCAGATTTATTAGACAGAGAACGGTATCTTCATTTCAATGTATAGTCATCTCATTGAAAGAGGAGTTCTACGGTCACGGTGATGCTCTAATAGGTGTTGCTCCCGACCCTGGAGATTGCACAATAAGTAGGATCTTTGCGGTGGACCTCAGTTTGTATGAGACTTAGTCTCACTTTTCGCGGGTGGCCCACCAAGGAACTTTTTCCTTTGACTCAACATATACAGATAGAGTTTTGGAAAGACTAGAAATTTTTCATACGAAAGAACAAGTTATACAATTCCCCATTGACAATGTGCGATAAGGCGTGCGACAATTAGATTGAATAAAGTTCAACAAAGTATTAGTAAGGATATTTCATGTCTAGTGACTGTTTTCTGCTGTGTACATGAGTGTCAGCGCGTCACATTTATACTTACATGGTACGTATGTCAATATAAGTCCAATTATGGCAATGTCGCCATAAAAACTGACGTTCAATGCATTTGGTAGCGGATAATTGTATGCGCCCGTTTCTCTTGAAATTTGGATCAGTTTGAGCAGGATGAGAAGTTCTCCACTGACACCAAGCGGGTATAGGAAAGTAAAGAAGGTGTAACGTGCCCAAGTGACTGGGTAAATATTGAGCTTCATGAGGTTGAGAGCATAGTAAATATAGCGTGTCGTTTCGGCGAGAGGCCAAGCCCACATGATCATATACAGTCCCACTGTTTCTCTCGTGGCCGGATATGGAACTAAAGCAACCCAGACGATGATAATGCGTGATAAGATTTGCATAAATGTCTGAACGGCTGATGATTTAACAAAGCCAATCATACAGTGGACTACTTCAATCAACTGTAGAGTTTGGAAGAACATGAGTAGGTCCAGTCTTCCAGTGAGCATGATGGCTGACCAGCCGGAAAACTGGAGCAGATTGTATAATATTAAGTAGGCTGTTCTCATTGTTATCTAATTGGGTTTCCAGAAAGAGCAGAATGTATAATTAATCCTGTTAAATCGTGTAATCGAGAATTGAGAATGAGATAATTTCAAGATTGTCATCCGATTTTCCAAATGTTTATTAGTGGTTGTCACTGGGTACGCACATGCCTGATCTAAGGCGAATGCTTTTCCTAGTTTTTTGGTTCTTACGCTGCGGCTAGGTGATTATACACAATTATTGCGCATTCTTGATATGCCCGAAGAGGTAATGGCAAAAGTAAGTCTAGACAAGTTTCCGATGGCAGCTCGAATGCAAAACTGCCTGTCTTGTCTACCTTCTTTCTCCCTCTCTCTTGTGGCCTTGCCCAGCGGTTAGGTCTAACAACCTGAGGTAATCTGCCTCGATGTGACGGCAAGTCGCGGATCCTCGAGAGCGAGTTTCTTACAGTCCCATTCAGCGTCGGAGACGCCTCGTGGCTCTCTTGAGTATGAGATCTTGCGTGACCAAGCCCGTGACCAACGCTCTTACCTGCCCCCAGGCCATGGGCTCACCATCGTGTACGAAAGGCAGCAGCGAAAATCTCTGGATTGCCCTCTGCAACAGGTGATTTATTTGGAAGCTCATATTATCCTCTATCAGCTGCTTCCAAATAAGCTGACTGATCAATAGATGAGAGGACATCTCTCAGTTCCAGGCGGGCCAGCGGAGGGGTTTTAAGATTCGATTTGCATCTTAGGTAAATCTCAAGTCGACCTGTTACGATACAATATGAACTATCACTCATCGCCCCGTTGCGCGCATGGAATCGACAGTAATGGATCGTAAAAGTCAGGAAAATAGCTGTGTTGACCTTTCAAACTAGCGCCAGCGAGACAGGAGGATGTACTCTTGATGGATCAATCGTTTTCGAGAATAGATAAGAGGAGATCTAGACACGCTGGACCATCGCCGGCAAGAGGGTTCTTGAAATTGCCCAGACGGTAGTTGGAGAATATTTCTGGCAAGATGTTAGGCTCTTACGAGTTAACCGACTCCCCACATCTAGACTCCATCTTGAGGGTTAGAGACGCCTCCAAGGCTGTAGGTCCCCAAGCTAGAAAGTTTGGCATGTAGCTCAAAGGGGTGAGCTCAAGTCCAGGCTAGACTCAGATACGAAGTCCACGGTAACCATGTTTCGGAAATGTGCCCCCGAGCGAGAGATGTGACCATCTTGGTTATATCTGACACACGAAGAGGAATGATATTAGAGTTCTCATCGAGTCCGCAGTCTAGATCCCCGAGTGTCGAAATATCTACTGGTTAATGATTCAAAATGAGCTGCCTCCTTGGGGGCTTCAAGCTGGATCTCGGAGAGCCTCGAACAAACGGGGAGATAAGCCTACTGCTCGCCAGCCACGCAAACAACGCCTTCTTGAGTAGCATCGACCAGGATATCCTCAGCGAGACGATTTCAGCGAGCCTGCTTCTAGACACTGTCGCTTCCCGGGATGCTTCACAGTGACTTCCGTGTGGAGCTGCTGAGCTGCTCGATCGCATCATCTAGCGCATGATCCAAAATGGTAAAGGGGAGGCGAGGTGGCACCTTCCAGCGACAGTCAAGTATAAAACTCAGCGTACATTCATTTAGGCATCCTTAGCTCTTCCAACTACATTTCCTATCTCTAGGCTAGTTGTCATCCTCACTAGGTTGTTATTACCGAATGGCAAACACAAGCCGACAGTTAACAATGAACCAAGCTAACCAGAAGGGAACGAAAGGTGACCGATTCACAAAGGAGTACCAGATCCGACTTGTGGACACTTGTCTTGATCTGATAAGACAACAGATAGATGCCATGAAAGAAATTGAAGAGTTATTGATACAGCATTTCGCGGAGATCGACGAGGAGATCGAGTTCAGAAACGCAACAAAACAATTGGATAGTGCCAAGTTATAGAGAAGGGTGTGGTGAAAGTGAGAGTTGGATGGCCCGGCGAACAAGTTGAAGGGGCGAAGTACAGCGAACGGATCTCATTCCAGGTAGAAAATTGCCAAAGTAACACGCCATCGGCGATTTTCTCCATAATTCAACCATAGGGTGTTTGGATCACATGGAAACACAAGATCTCAGCCTAATAGATTTTTGGATATCCCCTAGGGCGACAGTTTTGTCGCTCTCTCCTGTTTCGTCTGACACAACTTTGTGGTGATCCAATGCATAGTTCGCACTGGTCAGGTGTATTTCGGAGAAACATCAACCCAGGATCAACACCCGTGGTCCACTAGTTCAACCACTCGTGTCCATCCAGGAAAGAAGATGAGTTAGTCCCGATTGGTTGATGCTCCTCTATACCACTCAACAGAGGGCTCAACCATCGTGACACTAAATAAAGATGAACTTTGTGATTGGTGACTAAGATCGCGGTGTTACCAATACTCTCATCTTCTGACATGATTTGGAATAATGGTGCTCCAATCGAAATGGTTTCAGTAGCTTTTGATGAGATCATCTGAGACTGTTGCGAATCGAAACTCTGAATGGGACTTCAAGTGCGCTGAGGTTTCATGTTGATCATTCAGCGCGCGAAACTATTGCTGGTGGTGAGAGCACATGACTAAAACGTGGTTTTGTTTTCGTTCGAGGACCGAGTTCTTGTTGGTGCTAAGACTAGGCCACCTGCAACCAAAATGACGTCGAAGAAGAAATATCCGAAGTCGTTTTATGACGACGGTCTCGGTGACATCCTTGAGTGGATAGACGATGAAATCTTACTACCCGCAGAGACAGGAAAACGATCCGCCAATAGGAGGGAGTCCCAGAAAAACAATCCTGAGGCCGACTCCGAAACGGGCCGGCACGATAAGAAAAAGGTGAAGGTCGCCAAGAAAACTAAATTGTACGGTGATAATGATCTCGAAGAAGTTCTCAACAGGAAGTCGAAGTTGAAACCCGAATTGGAATCTATAGGAGATGATGACGCACCTGCTGCTACCAAGTTGAATAAGGACATTGACACCCGTATTCGTGGGCTCATCAATCGATTAGCGGCTCAAACGATGCCCTATGTCAGTGAGCAATTCATAAAATTGTACTCTAAGCATTCAAGAAACGAATTGAACGCCTCTTTATACAGCAACATTCAGAGTTCACTTCTAGCTGAGGAGACCATAACGAAAAGGAAGTTGGTCGCCGAATTCATGCTATTGGTATCATACCTTGACCATAAGATTAGTCATAATATCGGCGCAACAATAGTCCATCAGTTAGTGAGACAGTTCGAGAAGTTGTACAGCACAAGTTCAAACGATGAAGATAAGACATTGGACAATATCATTTTTTGCCTGGTAAATCTCTATATCATTGGTCTCATTAGCGCGCATGTCATCTATGAGTTAACTAGACGTATTTGCTCTTCCGAAAACTTCAGATCCAAGTCAGTGGAACTGCTCTTGATAATAATCAAAAACATTGGCTTTCAATTGAGAAAAGATAATCCGAGTTTAATGCGGCAGCTCATATTGATGTCCAATGAACAATGCCAGAGCCTGAAAGATAGCTCAGACGTTGGAAGTAGAATAGAGTTTATGATTGATGCCATGAGTGCGATCAAGAACAACAACATCAGTAAGATAGGTAACTACGGTTGTGACATCGATAAAGATACCATCGAGTCGACTCTCAAGGGACTTCTGAAACGAACCAGATTGCCGGAGTGTCTGGCTGATGCATCTTATGCAGAGATACTAAGCTCATGCAATTGGTACCTCTTGGAGACTAGAGTGGACGAAAATGAGAACACTGGTGGTTCTGATGAAAACAAGAAGAAGGAAGTCATTGGAAGCAAAGCTGAGGCGAAGGTTTGCAAAGCCTTGGGCTTGAATAAGCCAGCTGAACGTACAATTTTCGGCGCTTTGATCAAGGTGTCCGATTTTGTAGAAGCGAGCAACATAATAATCGGATACGGACTCAACCACTGCTCTGATGCGATGGTTGTATTGATACACGTTGCAATATTCGAGAAAAAATACAATCCATTCTACTACAACACCATAAACAACTTATGCAAGTTCAATCGGAAGTATAAGATGGCGGCAAAGTTTGCGATTCAGGATAAGATCAGGGTATTGAGCAGTATGCCAAGCAACCGGGTTAGTATATTGGCAAAACTGAGCTTCGAACTCATACAGTCTGACGCTATACCTATCACAGTGCTCAAGTCAGTTGATTGGGCAAATTTGAACGACTCAACTAAGGAGTATCTGGTGTTTTTGTTGCAGTCTATATCCTCTTTACCAGAGGAGGAGCGGCAAAAGATCATGGTCAAGTCTGACAAAAAAAGCTCCTTCGCTGGCGCCATGAGAACATTCACAAATTGTTTCCTGGAAGGGTGTGATCTATTCGATTGAAAAGCTTGCTATCATGAGTATTTGGCTTTGCTCCCTCGCATTTAAGAACTCAAGGCAGACCTTGCCAACGAGATGGCGAGCCAGGTTTCCCCAGAACATGAGCTCTGAGACTGGGGTTGGGTAAGATACATTGTTACATGGAGATACACTTGTAATATTATTGATGGACGGAGACAGTTTTATCTTCAGCAACCAACCGTTAGAGATACAGCAAGCGAGCAACTAAGTGGCCATTAAGTGACAACGGTCGCATGACAACCACGGGTGACCGGAATGTAAGCAATTCAAAGCGCCTGCATCGGACGCCCAAAGCTAGTTCCAACTTGGAGCTCGGCCTAGTTTGTGTCCGGCAGGATTGGGTCAGAGTTTTCGACCTATTTGCAGAGTTCCCATCCAGAGACCTAAAGTGAGAGTGCCTCCACAATTGGCGCAATAAAATCAATCATGGACCAGCCGAATAATAAGCTGATCTTCTTCAACCGCATTTTCATCACAACCTGCTCATTCTGGGCCTCTGTGCACAAGGAGTTGAACATTTCGAGGAGTGTGTATGTGGCTTTCATTGATTTGACAACAATAATCTGGAGTTTCGCCATACTTTTCACAAGTTTCTACAAGCTAGTTGGCTCTAACCATCCTTTGAATCATGACAAGAAAAAGGCAAGCCTTCCAAGTGTGGGCGCGGGACTTGGGCTGGGAGAGTTGAAACAACTGATCACATTGGACTATTTGCCCAATATCGACCAATTCAGCACGCTCTATTATGGACTGATGCTAGTCACGATTGGCTCAGCTTTGGTGTGGCGTTTGTATTTGAATTTCTATCGACATTCCAACTGTTACCTCAAACGCCATCCCACATATTCATCAGATGGAAACCTCCTGTTCGACGCCAAGCTCGAACTGGCCGAGTTTTTCCTCTCTGGCCCCATGGATTCTAACAACAAGGCTTTGCAAATCAACTACGCACGATTGCAAGATGATCCATCGATGTTGGACGAAATGATTAGGCAACGGAATGAGCAGCACAAGGGACAGCGCGAGGAGTCCTTGTTGCCCCATTTCATACAACCATTGAACAAGCGCAAGCGTATCCACGCAATCAAGAGTATGGAGCAACTGATCATCGCCCGACACTATGCCGAAAGTCTTGCGGCCAGATTCCACAAGCCGGCCTTGTTTCCGCCAGAGTTGCCCAAGCAAGAGAGGCTGCTGGCCAGATTGCACCTCACGAGAGACAACTTGTATCCAAACAGCAAGGGTTCTCCGCTTTCGAGCGACCACAAGCTCGCCCAAGATCCTCAGTGCTCAGGCGAGGCCAGACTTCGTGGGGGCTCAATTGGTGGGGACATGTTTGAGGCAAGCTCGGATGGAGGCCACATGGATTTGAAGCAAGTGTATCAGGTGCCCATAAGAGCGGTCGACTTTCTGTACGACAAATCGGCAAATCGTTGGAACTATCTGGCGGGTCATCTCTACAAACTGGTCACCATCACAACGATCCTTAGCATCCCACTCTTTTACTACATAATAGTTGGCCTCAATTCGGTTCGGTACAAATTTCGTGGCCCTCAGCAGGGCAAAATAGGTGTCATTTTTGACCTTTACGGACCCCTAGAGCAAACCTACGCCTGCTTGCAGGCCTCCTTGTTCTTCATTGCCACCAACGTGTTCATCACCCTATTCCATATTGATTTGATCTACAAAGCCAGACCAATCACGAGAGAGATCATGATCATAAGCAACATGTATCGCATGGAACAGTTGAATCGGTTGCCCCAATCTGAGGTGTACCGGCAACAGTTGAGAATTTGGGCCTACTTTGACAACATAAGCCAACTGGATGACTTCATGTCCAAGTACAGTCTCATTTCGATGGCAACCATTGTGATTGGGCTCTCGTTTGGCCAGAGTTTCATCAGACTGGAGGATGTGGCCCTGAAGCTTGGAAGTGGGGCGGCAATAGTGAGCAATCTGTTTTCGTTTACCTATTTGCATTTGGTCTCGTGGCACATAGAGAAACAAACCACTCCAGTGCACAAGGCAATCCTGTCGATCATTGCGCGCGAGACAAGCTACAACTCGAAGCGCCAATGGCAGAGGACATTGTTTGGCTTTTTCGTGCACGACTCGCATCGCACCTTCACTCTGGACGGCCGCTATCCATTAAATCTGCAATCCTTTCTCAAGACAATCTTTGGTTTGGCCACCATGAGCCTGGTGATCAACAGACTGTTCCACAAGCGAGTCTGGGGGACCAGCTTCGCCAACCAGGTCCTGGAGCAACAAGTGAAGGCAACGAGGTGAGTTTGGACTCATATTTGGAGCACAAAATTGAAGCCCAAGGTTAAAGAACAAGGTTGGAGCATTCAGTCTCTAATTGGTGGGAAAACTTTTCCTTTAGGGTTTAGGTGTTTATTTGTTATCGTTGGATCAGCTGGCAATCAGTGGAGACCTTTTTAATAGAAGTCTTGTGCGTCACAAGTAGTTGTGACGCACTAAGGGGATCTGCGAATAAATATGAATAAATAAATAAATAGACAGTTATCCGGGAGGGTTGAATTTGAAGGTGAATGAAGGTGGCAGGCCTCGTAGGGTGTTACTCGTCGTCGTTGTCGCTGTTGTCGCCGGAGGCCTCGGGCGCGTAGCCCGAGCGGCCCTCGTCGTCGTTGTCGCCCGCGTTGATGGCCGAGTTGGGCCCGTAGAGTGGGGCGCCCGCGTCGTCGCCCTCAGCTGCGTAGCCGCCCCGGGCGCCCATCAGCGAGGAGGCGGCCTTGGCGCGTCTGCCCTCGCCCATGCCGAAGGAGGGCCCGAACTCGGCACCCTCGCCGCCCGCCGGCCCGTAGCCGGCCAGCTCGCCGAACTCGGCCGGATATCCGGAGGCGGCCTGGTTCAGGTTGACGGGCGCCGAGGCGCCTCCCTCGGCTGGGCCGGCCTCGCCGTCGGCGTCGGCGGCGCCCTCGAAGTTGGGCCCGAAGTTGGCGCCAAAGTTGGCCCCTGCGGCGCGCTCATCCTCGTCCTCGTCGCTGTTGGCGGCCGCGTGGGGGCGGCCGTGCGAGGCGGCCCCACTCAGTGGCGCGTAGCCAGCGCCAAGCTCGGCCTGGTTGTATTGGCGTCTGTGTTGGGTGGGCGCAAACTGCATCGATTGTTGCTTGTTGTACGAGTTCCTGGAGGCGGCCAACTGTTGCTGGTTGTGCAAATTTCACAACTGTTGCTGACTCAAAGGCTGGCCGGCCGACCGGCGGCCCGAGTTGCGCACCAGCTGACCGAGCTCGCCGTTGTTCATGGCCGGGCCGGCGTCCGAGTCTGTGTGTTATTTATTGGAGATTTGCAATTACGGATTTGAGATTAGAGATTCGAGTGCATTTAGAGAAACACTGTTAGCTTTATTGTGGGCTAGCTTGTAAGCATCACTCCAGAGCACTACTCGCTCGAGGGGTTTCCAGAAAGAAGAAGAACAAAAAACAAAGCTGAAAAAAGTGATGCACTCCTTGAGAGTTGAGACAAGAGAGCGTTTAGAGTGCATTTCCTTCCAGTCTTTTTTGCTTAGCTTGAGACCGGAACTTCCGACTAAGAAGAATTGGAGGTTGTCTTCGTGATAGACCTTGGCTTCGGCCAGATAATACTAACCCGAATTTGAGTCCGAGTCATAGTTGTCGTACTGCGCGTTTGCGGCCAGTGTGCAGCACAGCAGCGCCACACACGCGCCCACAAACAGGCAGCTGGAGAGCACAGTTTTCTGCTTCATTGTTTTGCATGTGGAATTCATCTTGTCTGAAATGGTCTATTTGTTTCTTGTTTGTGCCTTCCTCTAGATGAGAGCTAATTTGCGGTAGATTATTTCTAAATTATTTCTAAATTGTTTCTTAAATATTTCTTGAGATTTTCACTGTGACTGTGTTTCACTGGGTTTTCTAGATTTGAGCTTGTTTCTCTCTTGGCGCAATGCAAAGTCTGATGAAGTTTCACTCGGATCGAGTCGGCTGCGAGACTGACTCTGGTCTGTGTCTGTTTGGCGAGAAAGGAGTCAGTTTGTAGGAGAGATTATTTCCAAACTTGGTGGAACTACAACTTTCGAGCCTCCGATTTGCTTGTACAATTTGGCTCAGTTCGATTTCCCGGCTTTCCTCTCTGATGAGACGATCTGACGTGAATTGACCACTTGAGCTCTGGCGGCCACTTCTTTACTTATCCGCTCAATTTGCCCTCCAATTGGCCGGCCGGGAGATGGAATTTTATTTGCCAATATTTGACGGCCAGCCTAATGATTGGCCGAGCGTGGTGGGGGCAAAGAGTTGCCATCCAGAGATGGAGAGTGGCCACAGAGGCTGGGCGGCGACGAGCGAGCTGGTTGCTGGTAGCCCTGCTAGCTGGCCGGCCAGCTGGCAGGAGCGATGATTGGTTGCTCTGGTTGAGGAGGCCAATGGGTTGGGATCGGCTTGGTGGTTGGCCATTGTTGTTGGAGGCTTGAAGATTGGCGTCGGCCGCCTTGCCAGAGTGCACCAGAGACTAGGAGCGCTGGGCCGGCCGAGAGGGGAAAGTGAGAGTGCATTGTTCGCGCGCCCATTGCACAAACACAGACTGAGCAGTGGCCCGTTGGCAACAAAGTAGGCCAAGTGACTCTCTTTTTACTCTCTTTTTACCTTTTACTCTTTACCCTGCCCGTCACTAATATTTGGCCGCCATTTGAGACTCCAAATCATCGTTCAGAGCGGAGGGCCGCAACTTCAGACTTTGGGCTTTAGACCTTAGGCTGCATGAGGGGGCAAGATGAATGGCAGATGGGCGGCAGATTATATGTGGAAAGTTGTTTGATGAGTAAATTGCAAAATTACTGCCGAAAAAGTGGTTGCTTGCAGAGAATGGGGTGGAAAAAAGTGACAAGGTAAAGGTGGATCTATTTTGAATCGGGCTCATTCTGCATCTTGGATTTCCTCCAAGAGCCAGTGGAAACAACTGGAGCTGGATGGAAGTGAAGCAAGTGAGGCTGGAAACAAGTAAAGCTCGCCGCCCGAGAGGCCAGGAATAAACTGGTCGCTCAGGTTTGGGACTGTCTCGGCCATCATGTTTGTGATGTCGATCGAGTTCCAATCGCTCGTTTCGCTTTGGACGGCGAGGAAGAGGAAAAGAGGAAAAGAGGGAAAAGGAAAACAACAACAAATCAGTGGCCACAGCTCAAGAGTGGCCGCCGATCGATGCAAATCGCAGTTCATTGCTCTCCTCCAATTGAGCGGCGCTCATTGCTCGCCCATTGCTCGAGCTTGCACTCAAACGGACACCAACTGCTCGAATTTCCCCCCAAACTCCCTTTTCACGGTCAACTCAAACGGGCCAACTGAAAGCCTCTTGCAAGAGCCGCTCGGGCTGGCCACTTCCAATCGATGGGAGAGAAAGTTTCCATCCCGTGCGGGTCAGCAGCCGGCGAGCCGCTGGTCAGCCGCTGGTCAGCTGGCGGCTCAGATTGCGGCTTGGGGGCAAAGTCGGCGCTCGCGTGCCAACTCAGATGGGCCAGCTCTCACCTGTCGGGCGGGCAATTGTTATCGCTGGCTCATTTTCTCGCCTCGTCGGGCGACTTCCACGCGCCCGAGTGGCCATTATCACGGGCCGAAGTTGGCCGGCCGAGTGGGGAGCTGCGCCGAGTTGCACGAGCGCTGAGCTGGGCCCACCTGTCAAGCCAGCAGCAAGTGCAGACACTCTTCGGGGGCGGATCGGATTTTGAGCAAATTTGAGCAATTTTTTCGCAGTAGCAAGCGCCACCTGTCGTCAGGCACAAGCACTAAGGGCTAAATGGAAGACTATCTTCCTTTTTTGCCTTTGTTTTTGGACCTTATGTATTCATTTAGAGGCTTATATATTCATTTGATGCGACCAGGAGCTCCGTGTCTGAGTCTGAAGAGCGTCTTGAGAGAGTTTTCCTGTCTAGTGGAGACAAGATTTAAATATTTAGAGATCTTATGATTCAGAAAGAAAAGATCTCTAAAGATGCGAAGAGGCGGAGATCTTCCGAGGCGGAACAGGAAGGGGCACTCGTCGCAAAGGCTCGCCCAAGACTGACGAGTAGCTTGTGGCCGACGCTGCAAACTGGAGTTTAGTTGCGTCTTGGCCTAAGGTTTGAGCTAAGGAGACCTAAGCAAAGGAGAAAGGCGGGCGGAAAGTCGCTTGGGCGTCGACCGAGCGGAAGTGGCTGGACGCCACTGGAAGAGGCACTTGCAATTGTTGCTCGGCTTCAACGGCAATTGCAGCCAATTGCGTGCCCAATTAGCATAACTCTCACTTGGCGTTGTTTTTCGCTAGCCAGACTAAGAAATTGTATTGAAGATTTTGGAGATTAGCATAATTTTTCGTGATTATTTGGGCCGAAATTGTGCCAAAACAAACACCGAGTCTGCACGCGGAACCACTTGAGATACTTGAGTTCTTTAAGACAGTGTGCGATGCTGACGGACAGTCCAGTTGATCGCGTGAAAGTGAGCAGCTTCTCACTGAGACGCAAGATACTCCCCAATTGAGTTAGCCAGTAGTTGGCGTGCAAGAGAGGCCCGCAAAGCTTGCACCTACTTTATAACTTACTGCATAAAATGCTAAAAAATAATTCAATTCTGGCCACCTGGCAGGCATCTAAACGCTCGTTTAATCTCATACTGAGACAGAAGCTGTCCTGTCTCAGCGGGCGAACAAAAGCTGGACGCTTAAACTTGAGAGGAAACGGAAATTATAGAAATTACGACAAGTGACCGGAAGAGAAGTGGGAGCTCTGAACTGCGAGTGACCGCGTGCTCCTGTCGAGCAGCTGTGACAGATATTTTCTGGCCGGAAGGGAAGTTCTTATGGCAGTTCTCCTTTTGAGGATGCTTGAGGATGCACTTGGGGGCCACTTGGAGGGCATTCTTCGGCCGCTCGTCAGTCAAAAAGCCCAGTCAAAAGCTTGACAGGCCTTTTGACTGTCAGTTGCTCGCGAGACTAGGACGATTCGGGCGCCCGTCCAGAAATTGACCCCTGACAGTCTGCGTTCGATTGGCCAAGGCCGACCGGAAGCGAGAAGTTAGCGGCCGACTTGGGCGGCTGAGGAGAGATCAAAAAATTGATTAGAGACTGTCGGTGGTGGTGGTGGGGGCGCAAAGGGCAGTTCGGCTTTGGCGGAGGAGTTGCCTTGATTTGAGGGATCTTTGAACTTGTTTTTGTGCCGGTGAATTTTTTCCAAATGGAATCCAATTCTCGCCAGGCCACTCGATTGGATTGGCGCCCAATCACTGCGTGCAATTGGTCGCCGGCGGGCGACAAGTTCAAGCTGCAACTGACACACAGAGCGCCAAGATCAGGCGCCGATCTGCCCCGAAGAGTGTCTCCAGCGCGGCTCACAGTCAATCGCCGGCACACAGACTCAGATTGACAGCTGCAGGCGGCCAGTGGCTAGCCACAGTCTACAGTCTACGGTAGGCAGTCCAGAGTGCATCATAGACAATCCACAGTTCACAAGACAAAGTGGAGCCGATAAATAGAGCGCGGAAGTGGCGCCTCGGCGGCGTTGGCGGCCGGATGCGGGCGGAGATGCGCCCAGTTTTGCCAAGGCGGTGCGTGTGTGGCGCAGCGCTGTCCACTGGCCCTAAGCTCGAGCTCACGGCTGCACCTTAGGACTGCGCCTTAGGGCCGGCTTTTAGAAGAGCGCCACGGAGGCGACACTTTGCGGGCGTGCGCGCGCAGCTCGCCGGCCGCAGCTTGTTGCCGGCCGCTTGTTGCGCTCTTTCTGCAGCGGCGGCGGCCAGTCTAACGGACGCCAATCAGCCCGGAGGAGAGTCTGCGGGAGAGCAGTGGAGAGAGGAGGGCGATTTTGCGCCACTTGGAGGCGGAAAAAGAGCCGGGTCATAAGCAAATTGTTTGCGAGCGCGCCGGAACTGCAAAGCTCGAGCGCCAAGTGCCAGTGTTGCTCCAGCGCCGCCCAGACGCCACTCGAGGGCCGCCACAGTTGCTGACGCCCCGCGAGAGACAGTTGTCCAGAGTTTGAGCCAAGAGCTTAGCCAGAGTTGTGGGCCAGAGAGAGTCAGCAAGAGTTGGTTAGCTTGGGGCCGAGCGGAAGAGCAGCAGTTCAGTGGAGCAGTTCAGCAGAGACAAGCCGCCGAGATGGAGCGCAGTTTGGGGCCCCTAAATGTTGGCCCGCAAGAGGAGAGCTTCGGCGAGCAGAAGAAGCAAAGAAGAGCGCCCAACAGCCAGAGACTAGGTGCAAGTGAGCAAGAGGCAAACCGGAAGCAGCTCGCCAGGAAGCAGCTCGCCAAGCAGCCCAAGAACCACCAGATGATACTGAGAGGCCACCGTCTTGAGGGGCCGAGTAGGAGTTTATCCTTGTTTGCGAAGGCAGCAAGACCAGTGATAGGCAGCAGAGCGCGCCAAGAGCAACGCCCGAACGGCCAACTAGTCAGGACAGTCATGGGGACCGATGAGAGAAATAATAATAGAAGTAGTTTAAATAATATCACTGGATTGGATCAGTGGAAATTTGGCAATTCAGGCCGCCCAGCAAGCCCTCGATGGGCGGCGGCCCTTGTGGTGGGCGGCCTGCTGGCCCTTAGCTTTGGCCAAGCTCGGGCCCAGTGCCCCGAGAAGACGATGACGTCGTTCGAGCGCGTGGGCGGGGTCACCATCAAGGAGGCGGGCGTCCCGCTGGGCGTGCTGTACAAGGCGAACGTTTCGGGCAGCGCGAGCGCGAGCGCTGGAAGCGCGGCCACGCCCCCCATCACGCCAATCACCGCCGAGTGCAACAACCGGTGCCGCCGCTCGCGCACCTGTCGCGCCTTTCTCGTCGACTACAGCCGGCACATCTGTTGGTCGGTGGAACAGTTGCCTGGGGCCCAGGGGGGCTCGTCGGGGGGTGGATTTCAGGCGGGCGGCGGGCTGGCCCGCGCGCCCCAGCCCATCCATCTGGCGCCCACCAGCGAGCGGACGGCCTACTTCGAGAAGGTCTGCCTTGGGGTGGCCCAGCTGGACTGCGAGCGGGCCTGGATCTACGAGAGGGTGCTCGCCTACCAGTTGCATGGCCATGACGACAAGATCGTCGACGAGGTGCCCTCGCGGCTCAAGTGCCAGGAGCTGTGTCTGGCCGAGCGCCAGTTCGCCTGCCGCTCCGGCGAGTACGACTACCTCACCATGCAGTGCCGCCTCTCGGCCAGCGACCGCCACTCCAAGCCGGGCCTCTTCCGGCCCACCTCGAGCAACATCGACTACTTCGAGAACCAGTGTCTGCCCATAGGGAGCCAGTGCGACGCGTTTGAGCGTTTCAACGAGCTCGACCTCGGTCGGGCGGAGATCATGCGCCACGCCAACACCTCCGACCAGTGTCAACAGTTCTGCACCCAAACCATCAAGGCGTTCATCTGTCGCTCCTTCACCTGGTCGCCCCTCACCGGCCGGTGTTACCTGAACTCGGCCAACACCCAAATGATCGGCGGCGTGGACAAGCTCGTGCCAGCGCCTGGCCTCGTGTACTACCAGCGCAACGAGTGCATCGACCTGAAGCTGGAGTGCGACACTGCGTCCATGACGCTGAACCTGCGCACCAGCGAGCCCTTCAGAGGGCGCATGTACGTGCGCGACGAGCCAAACGCGTGCGAAACCTTAGGCCGCTCGAGTCTCGTCTCCTCCCTAAGCATTCCCTTCCAGTCGCAGGCGCGCTGTGCAGCACGCGAACTCCCATCCAGATACTCCAGCGTGGTGGTGGTGCAGCAGCACCCGCTCATCCAGCGCAAGTCTGACCGCTACATCAAGCTGGTGTGCGACTTCCAAACCTCAAACAAAACCATCATGAGCAGCTACAATGTCCTCTCCAATCCCTGGACCTCCACGGCGCTCATCAACGCCACCTCCTTTGCGCCCAAAATTAGGCTCAGGATCACAGACAAATTTGGCAACGATATCACGGGCGCCAAGCTGGGCGACGAGCTCCAGCTCCGCATCGAGGCCGAATCGGAGACTGTCTACGACATGGTGGCCCGCTCGGTGCTCGCCCGCTCGGGCACCACCGACGAGTCCATCGTGCTCATCGACCACGAGGGCTGTCCCGCAGACTACCGCATCTTCCCCCCACTGAAGAAGATCAACAAACGCACCATCATCGGCCGCTTCGACGCCTTCAAGTTCAGCTCAGACGTGGTGGTCCGCTTCCAGGTGGACGTCCAGTTCTGTCTCAACTCCTGTCCGGCGCCCAACTGTCCGGCGGGCAACCAGCTGGAGGGCCAACTCCTGCAGGCCATGTCCTCGGGCCAGCAGCAGAGCGCCGCCGACCAGCAGGCCAGCTCGCCAAACGCCGACCCCCAGCCCGACTCGCCCACCCCGCCCACTCTGTTCAACCTGAACACCCAGCAGCTGCCCGCCGACCAGCTGGGCCCCGGAGGCCAGTCCCTCGGCAGTCTGGGAACCACTCGGGCCACCAGCACGAGCACCAGCACGACGAGCGCGCCGCTCGCGCCCCTGGACGGCGAAGGCAGCGCGGCGGGCGCCACGCCCACGCACGTGCTCGCGCACGATTCGCCCGCCGCGCTGGACCAGAACACGGTGCTCGCGGGCGCGGGCCGCCCCGCCTCCCTGTTCGGCGGCGCGCAGTCCGAGCGGAGGCCGCCCGCCAACCAGCCCCTCTCCTCGGGGGGCGCCCCCTCGGCTTCCGCTTCGGGCCCGGCGGGCGGCCAACTGTCCAGTTTGCTGGCGGCGGACGCGGGCGAGCTGGCCGCCATGACGACGGGCCAGAACTTCGACAGCTCGAACCAGCTGCAGCCCCAGCAGCAGGCGAGACGCGCCCCCGGCGCGGGCCCGCACCAGTTCGGGCCGCCCAGACGCGCCGCCCAGGCCGAGCTGGGCGCCCTCGAGATGGGCCAGTCGATGGGCCAGACGATGAGCCATCAGCAGGAGGAGCAGGGCGCCCAGGGAGCGCGCAGACGCCGCCGGCGCGCCGCCGAGACGCTGCCCAGCGAGCCGAGACACGTGCCGCTGCAGCGCGAGATCATCGTGCTCGAGTCGAGCGCCGGCGGCCGCAAGTCCGGCGAGCAGCAAGGCGCCACCGGAAGGCGCCCCGAGGGAGCCGGCGAGCAGGCGGCGGGGAACAAGGAGCGCCGAGAGGGCGAGGCCGGCCGGGAGCTGAGCGCGCGCACTCAGCAGGCCAGAGGCGCCCGCTCGAAGCAAGCTGCAGGTAAGTGCCACTGACAGTCTCGCTTGACATTCGGCAACTTTTCTCTCTTTTTTCAGTCCTAGTTGAGCTCTCGATGATCTCTCGTCGAGCTCCGTTCATCGTCGAGGCTTCGGGGCATCGATGAGCTTGCTGGAGCTCGCTGAAGCTTGCTGCTCTTTCTGTTCGTTTTTGCCCAGTCTAAGGTCGAGCTGACGGTCGATTTCCGGCCAGTGGCCAATATTGAACTTGCTCAGTGGGCCGACCTGCTGGGCCGGTGGATTCAATGATGGGCGAGATTCAATTTGTCCAATTGGACAATTATTTTTCCGCCACTCTTTTTGTTTCCATCCTCGGCCGTGCACTGCCCACCGTCTTCTGGACCGTGGGCTACTAGCAACAACGGTCGGAGGGCAAGCTTGCCAGGGAGCTTAGGAGGAGCAGCAAGGCTCCCTCGAGCTGGCTTGGCGGCCGCTTCCTGTCGGCCAGTGAAGCGGCAACGCGCGGCCAGAGTTCACGGCGCACAAACAATGGCGAGCGGCCGCACACAAGCGCGCGCTCCTGTGCCGCGCGGCTAAGGAGCGGCCGCAGCTAAGGAGCGGCCGTGGCTAAGGATCGGGAGCAGCGCGGCCGCCGTGCAGCAAGACGGCGGCCAATTTTTGTCGCCCCTTTCCGACTTTCTTGACAACAAAGCTGCCAGAAGCAAGCCTGGCGGACAAAACTCCGGCGGACAAAACTCTCGCAGACGCAAGGCAGTGAAGTCAAGACAGTCTCGCTCGCCGCCAGACGACAGTCTGTCCCTCCTGTTGCTCTCCTGTTGCTCTTCTGATGCTCTTCTGATGCCTCTTCTGATGCCTCTCGCTCGCCGATTGGCCAGACGCTCGGGCGTGTGCGAGTTTATCAACCTGTTTTGATGGCTAATTCGATCTCGGCGACCACTCGTTGCCGCTTCTCACAGCCAGCGAGTTCAATGCCACTCAGCGCGCCGCCATTCAGCCAGCCGGAGCTAAGCGCCGGCCGATTGTCATCCGGGGCCGAAATCAATTAGAAGCCGCCCGCCAAGGCCCACTTGGCGCTCTCTGCTCTAAGCTCTGCGCTCTGTGCACGCCCTCGCTCGCCCAGTTCCCACTCGGCCAGCTTTCCGGCCGGCGACAGTCTTCCGGGCCGGCGCTTAGCTTTGGCCTCTTGCAGATGCCAAGCGAGTGCTCAAGACAGAGAGCGGCCTTTTGGAGAGTAGACGAGGCACGCAAGACGGCCAATTTGCCCAAAGGGCCGCCCACCATCAACACCAAAGTGGCGCTAAATTGTTTGCCTGCAGCCAGACGGTTGAGTCTTGCCGCGCTTGCGGGCTGCCAAGTGGCCGCCACTTTGCCTTTCGAGGCCACCCCGACGACTGTCTCGGGCGCTCCAATGGGGCGGCATTTAACGGTATTTGTCGGAGCGCTCGCTCGTTGGCCAGCGTGATTGGCAACAATCATTTGGGCTAAGGGCCGGCAGGCAAGGCAAGGCCGCTTCTCGAGCAAGGCCGCTTACTGTACTCGCCCGCCGAGGAGGAAAAACTCTTCGGCGGCGGGGAAAAAAGTCGACACCAATTTGGGACGCCCACAATTTGGCGCATCGGCTGGCCGGCGGGCGCCTTCCGCCGCCCGAGTTTCGTCATTCGAGGGTATTGTTCCTCGAGAGGTGGACACAAGCGGGGAGCTGGCCAGCGGGCGCCCATTAGCTCGGCGGCGGCGCTCAGGCTGCGTGCTTGGCGCCCGCTTGGCCACTTGTGCAGTGCAGTGCAGTGCAGCGCGCGGGCAACTGTATGCAGTGCTGCATACAGTCTGCGGCGGCCAATTGGGCGGCCGCTCGCGTGCATGCAACCCACTGGGCTGCCGTGGAAAGACAAAGCATCAACAAAGCATCAACAAAGCAACAACAAACATCCAATCTCATTGTGGCCGCCTCTCCGCCACACTTGCGCCCAATTCTCCGCCACTCTGCCCAGCGCCAACCGGGGACAAGGTCGCCCTGGGAGCTCCTCCAAAGTGGGCTCCCCCGGCGGCTTCTTGTTGCCTTCAAATTGCGAGCCAGCAATTTGTCAGCAGCGCCACTCTTCGAGATAGCCAC
>Ga0058701_10000161_pt1 | contig 57095 bp, 31 predicted proteins | sample AgamicOrMae_FD_97039 | JGI IMG/M metagenome (GOLD analysis project Ga0058701, IMG submission 97039) | Agave microbial communities from Guanajuato, Mexico - Or.Ma.e | ecosystem: Host-associated > Plants > Phyllosphere > Phylloplane/Leaf | place: Guanajuato, Mexico | collected 2012-06-04
GCTCATGAGCTATGCACAGGTGGGCGCGGCCAACGCACTGAACACGCTGCGTAAGTATCGCCTCGCCACTTCAGATGCTTATCTAAGTGCTCCAAGAGCGCTAGTGTCTGGCCATGCATAATCCAGCAATAGACAATCAATTACTGGGCCAAATTATTAATCACACTCTCTGGTGTCTCTTTCAACTTTCGATGCGCCCGCTCAACTGGCCAGTGATGGAAGCCGTCTCGCCACGAGCCAGATTCATGCCCACCCTCGAGTATGGAGTCGGTTGGGCCTTGGGCGTGGCTTTGGTGCCACTGGTGAACTATTTCACCAAAGACTATCGCCTCTTCATGGTTGTCCTGCTCGTGTGGCAGCTCCTCATGGGGCCCTGGCTCCACTGGGGCGTGTTCGAGTCAATCAGGTGGCTCCTCAGCGAGGGCCACATCAACAGGGCCCAAATTGAGCTCCGGCGGGCGTGTCGCATGAATGGCATCAGGACGGACGCCAAGCTCGCCCAGGACATAGCCCAGATGCACGCGCAACAGGTGCGCAAGGCGTCGCGCGTCATCGAGAGCGAGCTGGCGCCTGACAAGACCGACTTGGAGTTTGTGCGCGAGGCCATCAGGAGGTCGTTCAATGCAAACGAGCAGCCCCAAGCTGCCAAGGAATCAGCCCCGGCAAGCCACCAGATGGAGCCCAACGGGAGCAGACTGCTCGAGACTAGGGCAACCTCCATTTGCGCCGGTCTCAGTCCCACCCTGGCCCGGAAGTCGTTCAGCGTCGGCATTGGGGGACAGCCTCTGCCTCTGGTGGTGGTCGAGGACGTGACTGTGGGCGAGGAAGGTCGACGCGACTCGCAGACTGGAGGCGCCAGACGCGTCTCGTTGGCGCCGCCCAGCTGCGAGCTCGCCCGCAACGACGAGTACCCCGTGAACCGCAGACAATCGTCGGCGAGCGACACTGACTCGGCCACCAATTGCTTTGGCGCCCAGAGGAACTCCTACGCCAGCCAGGGACTCATCAGACTGGCCATGAAGTACAGCATCGCCGTCCAACAGGCAGAGGAGGGCAAGTTTTTTCTGGTGAAAATGTTCCACCGCAAGTTGTGGCGCCAAACTGTCATCCTGACCCTAGTCTCTGTCATGTACGAGAGCTCCTATTACGGCTTCGTGCAGACAAACCGCGTGGTGGGCACCAGAGTCGAATGGAACTACCTGTGGGGCGCTCTGAGCGAGGGTTCTGCCTCCCTACTGGCCTGCGCCATGTTGGCCCTGGTCTCTCGGCGCTTCTCGCTGGTCTCCACCTCACTCATTGGAGCCCTGTGTCTCTTCTCCATGGCGGCCACCTACCACTTCCTGCCGGCACACAGAGGCCAGCCCGCCGGCCAGAGCAACGAAACGGTGATCGATCTTGGCCAGGCGCTCAATCTGGCGCCCGACCAGCTGGACTCGGAGGTGATCCTGAGCGATTCACTGTCATTGAATGGGCTCAATGTGACCAACGAGACCATCATCGTGGCCGCGCCACTGCCTGAGCTCATGCTGCCTAGCCTGCAGGAGGGCTCCACAGTGGAGGAGCTGTTCCAGTTGCGGCAGACGATTAACATGCTGCTCATGCTGGTGGGCAAGTTTGTCATCACCGTCGGAATCCAAATAGGCGCCCTCATTGCCATGGAGTGTTATCCGAACAATTTGCGACAAACTGCCCCCGGGACGCTGCTCTTCGTGGGCCGCGGCTGCTCCATTGTGGTGCCCTTCCTGTTCAACGACCACACCGAATCGAGAACCGTCCTCAAGCTGACACTGGTCAGCCTGGGCTCCATCGGTCTGCTCGTCTGCTGCCTCGTGCCCTGGGCTCTGCCCGACAACAAGGACAAGGAGCTCTGCGACCGGATGAACGAGATTGAGGACTGAACCGACGGAAGAAGAAGGAGCAAAGAAGGAGAGAGTGTCTCTTGAGTGCTTGATAAAATAGTGCAAATAAATCCACCAACCATTCAATACTTACCGAATCGATATCGTTTCAGATGTTTGATGACCAAAAACACGCAGAGGCAACAGGTGAGCGTGATGCTTATCGTGATGAGCACCACCATAATGAGCGCTATCGGCGTGTAGCAGATCCCCGCCGAGGTCTCGAGCGCCGCGTCGGCCACTGGCGATGGCGTGGGGCTAGCAATTGGGCCCAATGGGAGACCTGCTCTGCCGCGCATGCTACTCTCTGGGCTCAGTGGGTCCCTCTCGGCAGAGCCCGGCAGCCAACCTTGTCCAGAGTTGCCCCCAGATTGCGACATGTCTTGGCGGCGTCGCCCGCCACTCGCCTGCACGGGGCTATCGTTGGAGGCCGCCGGCACGTTTTCCTCGCCACTGTTGGCCCACACATTGCGACTGGGACCAGCAGTGTGCTCGCTGAGCGGAACTGGGCTCGAGATCATCATCCGGTCGGCGCCCATGTGCAGGTCGAAGGAGGCCTGGGTGCTGGTGTCTGGCCTGCGGGCGGCGCCCACTTGGCGCCCACCCTGCGGCGGCGGCGGCATCGTCTGTCCATTCAGTCGCGGGGGCTGCTCGGCGAACGTCCGAGGCTTGTTTGGCCGCAAGCTTGGGCCTGGCGAGAGTGTGGACGATTCACGCGATGGACGAACGTGGATTGGCTCGAACGAGTCGCTGGCCAGCCGAGGCTCGTCCCCGTTGGGTTCCACCGAGAGCACTTCCGGCGCAATGGTGGTGCTCGTCGGGCTTGCTTCGGAGTCCTCGTCTGCGGGGCTAGAGGCCGAGGGCCGATCGTCAGTCTCTGGGCTAGATGTCTCGTCCGGATCCGAGTCAGTGTCTCCATCGGCCGGCAAGATGGACGACATCGAGCTCGACGAGCTGGCCAAGTCTGGCCGGAAAGTCGCCAGCGTTGCTCGCTCGGAGCCAGCAGGGTGGTCGTCCAAGTGGTCGTCGTCAGATGCACTGGCCGCCTGATGACTGTCTCTCACTTGGTCCGTGTGGGCTTTGTCGTTGCCGGGCGAACGATTAAGCTGAGATCTGGTGGAAGGGCCGCCTTCGCTAACTGTGTCGGACTCTTCTCCTCGGTCCTCTTTGGTAGGATTCACCGCAGCCGGCTGACTAGATATTGTCTGTTGTCTTCGTTGCTGCGGCTGCAGCTCGACGCCGGCTGGCAGCTTTTGAGTTGGCTGCCCACTTGTGGCTCTAATTTCCTGCCTCCTGTCATGGTTCTGATCTGGCGATGGGGCTCGATGTGTGGCGCTGTTGACTAGCTGAAATAGGGCAATGACGCTAAGGGCTAACAAGAGAATTTTCTCAACCTCTGCCAGCCAAACAATCTTCTTCCTCATTAGATGGCTTCGCGCTTTGGTTTTCATCTTCCCATTAAATAACTCTAGTTCTCTCCCTCCTTCCACTTTAACAATATTAAAAAGCTCTCCCCTCTTATCCATTTTCCCTCTCTCTTTCTCTTCCTCCTTGCTTCACTTATCAATTCCCCCTAAGAGCTCCCAGCTCGGCTTCCGTTCGGCTATGGCCAAATAAATTATAAGCCCTCTTAAAGGGTCTTTACAGCTGCACGGGCGAGCCTTCAGCAGGCTTGCCGCCGTTGAATCTGGACGACGATATTCTTGAATCTTGAGTGCATTCTATGAAGGCAAGCCAAGAGAGGGGCAAGAAAAATATTACAACCCCTGCTCATTAAAATACACCGCCTATTGTCTCTCACACACACAGTGGCCGCCTCTAAAGCCGCTAATTCATCGATGCAAAGTATTAGATAAAACTAGAGTAAACTTTGCTTCCGTCTATCTTTCTTCCCTCCGAATCACAGGCCGATTGAAAGTTTTCCCTCCTCCATTCAGCATGCAAATGCACTCAAATCAAGTGGCTGCCAAATAGTCGTGGATGAAGGCCGTTATAAATTGATGTGGATGTTTCTTGCACACTTTAAGCACAACTTTCTGCTCGCTGGGCGTTGCCTTTGCACTACTCTGCTCTGGTTGCTACCTTTTGCTGCCTAGCTCAGCACGTCAGCCCCATGCACACTTCCCCTTCTATTCAGTCTGGCCTATTGCTTGCCTTTTAGGCGAAGTGATGATTTGATAGTTTAACAATATAAACTTTTTATCTCGTTGTTATACAACAAGACTGGATCTTTTATGATTTCGTTCGAATGCGAGACAAGGCTAATAAAGGGCAACCAGCATAGGTGCCAGGCAACAGGCTTGGGCGCAACAAGTAGTGGCCACAATTTCCTTAGGGTCTCAGGAGAAGTGAAGTTTTTCACTTCACTTCACGCACTTTGAATAGGGAAATACTTTTCCTCGTTTGCAGATTTTCTGATCTTCTGATTTTTGTCACCGTAGAAAGGCGTCCAACTCAGACCATATGTCGAGTCTGGAAACTTGTCGCCTCGTTTAACCCAAACAAAAGAACTCGGCCGCCTCGAGCTAATGATTGTTATGTTATTTCTCCAACGATTTGCTCGCAGCAGAAGCAGAAGCAGCTGGAAAGCAGTTTGAAGAGTTGCCTAGTGTTCTTTTCATGGCAAATTGAGCTTCGCTTGTTCAGACTTGCATGCAATTTATCTTGACTCCTTTTCTCGCTCTCTCCTCTCGTCTCTCAACTATTCGTGTCGCCTCTTCTTCTTTTGGAGATTCAGCTCTTTTGTCTACCTTTTAGGTGCAAATTGTATTCCTTCGAGAGACTCCTCCCAGCAAAGTGAGCGACCTGTTGAGAAACAATCAGCCCAACAAACAATGTGATTGTTTTTTCCCTATGAGATGAGTTTCCTTCAGCGCCGATAATGGCCAAACTTCTGTGTGTAGGGAAAGAAGAATGGCATTATTTAAATACAATGGTCACAAGAACAAGCCAAGGCCATTTGAGTGGGCGAAAAGAGCGAGATGTTCTACCGTGGGCAAAATTCACTTTTCACTTGCAAATACACTGAGCTTTGTTAAAATCTTCGAAAGACTATCTGAAAAATGATACTCACTCGTCCGAGATGCTGCGCTCGAAAATTCGGTTCACCTTTCTACAAAACCACTCGCTGTCTGTATGACTCTGAGGGGATGCAGTTTCCAAACTTGCTGTTGCCAAACTGACGCCTGTCATACTTTCCTCTTCGAGTAAACAAGTATCCCAGCCAGGCCCACAGCAGAGAGACAATCTGTTGAAGTTGTCTCAAGCAGCACAAGGCTAACATATAAGCCTTGTTGTACTAGTCGCAAGCTGAGGGGAAAGGCAATGAATTGTTCCAGCTAGCTGGCAGGCGGCAACTTGTTGCGCAATCGCAGCCCCACCTCCAGCTAGTCCACCAGCTCGACTGCAGGGCCAACTCGCGGCGGCATCTCGAAACTTTCATCCCTATCCTTAGCTCTGCAAATTTTCACTCCAAACTCTTCTCACTCCAAAACGCCCCACGGATGGCCAGTCTACGATTGCATAACTAGTCTATTCTTTTCACTCCGAAGACGGTAACCAAATGGCTTCGAGGGAATCCGTTCAGAAAAGAGGCCACTTCTCTCAAATTCTCTCCCAGAATCTTCAAACTCTCCGGAGAAACAGACTTAGAAGAAAAAGTGCTGAGCATCAACTTTTGCCCCGACGAAAGCTCACATTTCACGGAATATAATTTGACAGGAGTAAGAACACGTTGCATGTTACCATGCTATCCCATTCTTTTTTCTCCATGCGTGATTCGGGCCGATGAAATTTTGTGATGATGGCAATTGACTCTGTGTCTCAGTTACAGACTCTACTTGGAAATTTTGTCGGATAGTTTGTGGCATCGATTGGGGGAAATTGGCTAAAATTTGACTTTCGTCGTGTTCTCTGCACTGGGCGGAATGGGAACTCCTCCTTATTCTCGGATCCCTTAAGTGGGAGGTTGGAGAAAATTTTGTCATCTTTCAGCATTATGAATGTTCTTGGCTTTTCGTTGGCATCAAGTAGTCGTAAAATGGCACAACTGGAGGAAATTTCACAAGGCTGCACGAAAGTTTGAAAATCATGCAGACGTATTAGGCTTGATAGACGCCCCCACACGCCAGTGCCACATTGAGCAGTTCCTACAAATACCTCTCAACGACGACTGTTCTCAATCGAATCGACCTCGCCCAAGGAAAACTTCCGGCTGGCAAATTTACCGCCACTGGCTGGGTTAACGTCCCTGTGAACTTGGTACTCGCCGGGAGAGTTGCTGTCGTAGTCGTCATCATCTTCATCGATTGAGGGCTCTGGGCTGGCATGCCTCGCGCTGCTGCTGGTTCCCGACGAGGAGCGTGTCTGTCCGCTTGTGTCGGTGCCTGAATAAATTATCTCGTTGTTGGCATGTTTTCCAACTGTTGATGACGATTGTGGTAAGATAATAGCTCGGGTAGAAGGCCCTTTGCGAGCTCGCTGGATACTCCCGGTGCTTTTCTCTGCGGCCCTCTGCACATGCCGAGTCCCCTCATGGATGAGGGTTGCTGTTGGGGCAAAACTTATTCGTCTACTCGCAGCTATCACCTCGTTGGTGGTTCTCTTGTCCTTTCTCGAGCTCCCATTCTCAGCAGCCACTTCCTCAGGGTCTGCAAATTGGGGCGGGGGCGGTGACGATATCAAATCGGGAGCGCCTCTATCAGTAATTGTAGATGCCGCGTAGCCCGAGTTTTCTCTTTCTGGCTCATCATTGTCCAGTGACCAATCTTCTAGATCGTCGGCGAGAGTTAACACAACTTTTTTGCTCCTAGTTCTGGTAGTCACCCTATTCACCGAGGCATGAGCATCCAACTCAGCGTCCTCCTCTTCGAGAGAGGGCAACTTTTTTCCTGTGGGCGGCCGCTCGGGTTGGCCTTCTTGCGCAAACTCAATTGGAGGAGGTGGAACTGTATCGTGCTGCTGCGATTGAGCCAATGATGAAGAGAGCTCATGGGAGGACATTGACGAGGAGTAATCGTGTGAAGAGCTGTCATCTTTGGGTATCCTGCTCAATACTACTTGGTTCCCAGGCTGTTTGTGCCGACCGTTGGTCCTGCGCTGAGCGCCTGTATTGTATCGGAAATGTATCCTCGCCCTGGGAGCTGAGTCGCTGTCAGTTTCGTCTCTTTCCGCCCCTCCACCTCTACGAGATCCCGGAAGATGTGACATTGTGGTGAGCGGCTTGGCGGGCACCAAATTTGATCGATCTAAGGATTCTTGAGATTTGGCCGATGATTTGATATTTGCCAGATCCAGACTGAGCCTGTCAACGATAGACTTCCGCTGATCTACTCGTGTGTCTCTCACTTGACTCCTTTGCGAACGCTCCAACTGACTCATTTCTCTCCTCGCCTCATACCACATTTGGTATTTCAAATAGATATAGCCAAATAAAAAAGCCAGTCCGAAGATTAGACAGATGATTGAATTGTACTTGACGAAGAGACGCGAGGCGTGCAGGTAGGTTAGACGTTCTCCAGGTAGAGGTGAGAAAAGGGGCACTGTCGAGTGTCGTTCGTGGTCTTGTTGGAATGATGAGTCATTTCTGGGTGGCGCTCTCCTGTAATGATCACCTATGGGGCTCAAATTAGTCTTGAGTTTGTTGGGTTGTGACGGCTGAGACCTTAGCAAATTTTCCTTGTAAAATGTTTCGATAAACCAATCAATGTTATCGCTGTGCAAGTGGAGACTTGCATGCAAAGTGTGTATGAAAAGAGCTATAAATCTCGCAAGTATAAAATAGATGAATGCCAATGTTGATTGCACAAACAGGTGGACATTTAGCGTTCTTGTGCTCCTCTTTGGCTGCATCTTGTTCGATGACGGATGCTGGCCAATCAACTCGTGCGCCCTTGATGTCAATATGAACCAAGTGAGAGGAAAGTTCAGAAGCTCGGCTGCTTGAAACAATAACAACATTGGCCATTTCATCGAGTTTGATTGGATGAGATTGGCCAAAATGAAGTATCTCAGGGCATAGGTTATCAGTGAAACGCCAATGTATATTGTGAATCTTGTCCGGCCTTGTCCTTGGACCGAATCGTAGAATTTTTCGCCAGTTGATGATGGATTGCTGCATCTAGTCGACTTGACGGGGGAGAAATCCGCCAAAAAAGATGATAGTTCATCGCTGAAGAACAGGGCAATCACCAAGATGAACAAACCACTGCTGGAATGAGTTGCAGCTAAGGTAAACCAGAGTGCCGCACTTCCACCACTTGCGTTTCTTGTCTGCTTTGCTTGCTGCGATTTGATTTCATCACTAAGATCGAAGGTTTCAATCAATATCTGGGTCTGGCAAATTTGACTCAGATTGAATTGGAGGCCCATGAAGAGAGTTAGCATGGCAAACAAAACAACACGTTTGGAGTAATTACGTCCAGTATGGTTGCTGTGATTTGCCTTGGACAACTCTGCAGACGAACTTCTCGATTGTTCCAGAGGACGCTTCACCTGGGTGACACTCTTATCCGCCTCCGTCGGCTCATTTTTGATTCTCTTATCAGTTGCTGACTTTGCAAGACCCAACTCTTCTGTACTCGTGGCGCGAACTAGAGACGCAACATCAAGTGAGAAGAGAGGTAACTTGAGCAAGCTGAGAGTGAATGTGAACATCAGTATAGCGTAAATGAAGAAGGGGACCAGATAACTGTCTACGATGACCCAACTCTCCTCATGTGCACGTCTCTCCATACGGTTTGCCCACCTTCCATTTGCCTTTGTCGAGACAGTAGTATTCCCCTGAACAGCACCATTAAATACAGCCTCATAACCTGCTCTCGCATTGGTCGAACTGTTGCTCAGATTAGTGCCCGAGACCATGTTGTAGAGACTTGAAAGGCTGTCACTAATAGTTGGTATTAGAGATTCATTGATTAAAGTTAATAGGTATCCGTCTTCTCTCCCATGCTGGACATAATTTGGCAACCATGCGGTGATGATATCAAAGAGCAGCGCCACTGAAACAGGCACCAATGTTAAAGCAATCAATAGAGTAAATAGGCGGGCTTTCTTGCCTGCTAAATGGAACTGGCTAGTGTCTATGGATTCAATCAATAGTAGGAGATCAACAAATATGAAGGTTAGAAATAAGCTTGAATCTGCAATAGATCTGAAGAATAGGTAGTAATTTGTTGTCTTGGATTTGCTTCCCTCTCCAACAGTGAAGAGGCAAGGTTTCAACGGCAGGTAGATGCTCTTGGCAGTTCGATTCGTTGACTTTGTTGGGCTCGGGATGTGGCTTGGGCGACTACTTGGGTCACCAATGTTCCCCTTTCTAGTATTGATCATTAGATCATCGCTGAAATCTGTTGATGTGCGAGTATCAAAGTGAACCTGATACAAAATATTAACCTTGCACTGGATACTGCAGCGCTCTTTAGCTTCTTGTGGAGCAGATGTGGCCTGTTGCCGAGGTCCGTCGTCGTTTAGCATGGATTTTTTCAAATAAATTAACCTATCGTCACTCCGGTTGGGTTTTGATTTTGTATTGATAGAGTATTCACGCTCCAAAGAGCATTGTATATCACTGAACGGTTTGTTGTTGACTATAAAAGGTGGAATGGGTTTGAATTTGCACCAGATATTTCCAGCAGCTAATTCCTGAGACGTTGGCCTGAAAGGGAGCTCGCCACTCGGGAACACATTCTGTTGCTCGGCTCGATCCCTAATATGGGGGAAATTTTTGAAATGTGATTCAAATTGCACTATGGGATTCACGTAATGAGTTGAGGACGTGAGACGATCGTTAATTAGCGTATGAGATTGATAAGACCGGCCCTCTTGATCTGAATCTAAATCATGGTTGAAAGTTTCTGACACGCTGGTGATATTGTTGAAGTTGTCGTTGCCATAATCTAAATTATTGAAATTATCTCCATTGGAGGTGGTGATTCTGGCCAAAACAGCGTTAAGTTGTCCCACTGTCATTGTATTGGAAGCGGCCGAACCAGCACCATCAGAGAGCGAATCTGGCATCGAATCACTGGTTTCGCTGCGTGCTTTTTCGCTTGTTAGATTCTCTATGCAAAAGCTCTTGTAGTTCGCCCCAACACCATTACTTTCTCCTGAAAAGCAGATCTTCAATGTGACTAGATTGTTACTATTGTCATTGCCTATATAACTTGTTTGGTCGTCTCCAGAACTGATCCCGTCCTGGTTGATAGTTGATTTGGCAGCATCGTGAGTGTATGGCGCTACAAGTTTACGCTTAGCTTGTTGGCCAACCTGCTCATTGTCATTGCCGCCTTGTTGACGATTGGTTTCGTCCAGCTCCATTTGCCGTTGGGCATTCAAATCATCGTTGAATTGGTGCAAATGTTGCCTGTGTGGTTTACAAATCAAGCCACACTTGTGGAGAAGAAATCTTGTTGGAACCTTGAGAGTGCGCAGATGGCGATGATTATACTTGAGACAATCTAATTGTCTTGCTAGTCTGCCCTTATTACCATTGAGATCCCCGAAAAAGAGATGCCCGACCAATTTGATGGGCGCGTCGTCCGAGTCGAGCAACTGTTGATTGGACGACGAGCTAATGGTGGTTGAGAATTGTTGCTGACAATTCTCAATTGAGATCTCGTTCGCCTGACAATCGAAAGTGGCCAATGGCATCCGTTGCATTTGTTTGATGTGAGGCACGACTAGAGCCAACGACAAATAGGCCACTATGCTGAGCAAGCCAAACAGTCCGCTGAGGAAACGAAATATTTTCTGCGCTAATAAATTATTGCTCTTGAATGAACGTCTTGCACCTTCTGAGAAGTTAGCTAAAACTATTATGATTATCCCTAATGAGACTAGGACAATAAAACAAATCATCACAGTGAATATAGTTGAGCGTAATTGTATGATTTCCGATTCTAACAACAGTAGTCCCGTTCTATTGGTCAGATGTAGGGACAAGAATGGTGTTAGGCAGGAAATGGAGCCAATCAAACAGAAGAGGCCAAGAGTCAGTTGTTTTGTGCGCACTCTAACAAGTTCCTTCCTATGGTGATTCAATAGTTTACTCTTCTCTCTGAATTCCTCAACATCCAGCCTCCTCTCACTCGTTTTGTTATCTATGGCAGTTTTTGTTTGCATCTTGTCCATATTGCAACCCTAATCTTCCAATATCATTGCATCCTAGTCTTGCGGTCGTATTGAATTTTTCCCATTCATCGGCGCCCAATCTACATTGTGTTTTCACTGAGGAATCTTTGATGGTGCCATCGAAGCATGAAGCATTGACAATAGAGTGCTCCTGTCAGAAATAGTAAACTCTTACGCATTTTCGTCCAATTTTCCGACGCTTTGACGAACAGTTCGACTACGCCCAAAGAAAACAACAACAAGTAGTGGGCATCAATATAACTTTTCCCAATAGTTTCCACAGTTCCTCGCCAACAAGGAACTACAAGTCCTCTGTTCCTCTTCCTCCCATTCGATGCCAATGTTTCTCAGAGATGGTCCTTCTTTTGCTGCAAAAGTCTGACCAGAGCACGATCGTTAATTGCAGAACAGGAGGAGCAGTATTAGGCCCCAACTGGGTGGGTAAAGCTGAAAAGAGGAAGAGAAGAGAGCAGGTGCAAGTCAGAGTGGGAAAGCCTCGTTTTACCATGAAAATGAGCGTGAGCAGCCGCCAACTGTTGTTGGCCAAGAGCGGTGGCGCTGTTGTGCTCGGATTCTGTGGCGCCTGCACTCAACCAGTGGCGTTACTAATCGGCATAGGCCTGTCGCCCTTGCTCAAGGGCTGGGGGGCTAGTTTCCGATGTACTCTTCTTATATCTTGTGGATTGTGTCGACTCTGTCATGCCGGCATGTGTAGAAACAATTTTTCCCCACTATTCATCGTTTCGGCTCGCTCAATCACTTCATTGCCATGGGAAGCTGCCTGGAAGCAGCCGATGGTCCGGCCGTCCGTCAATTGGACGACTGACCGAGCAAAACTCTGACCCAACCATGGGCCCACGACTGATCAGAACGCCCATCACTGGTGGGGGAATATGTCGGCGCAATGATAAGCGAAGGCATCCTATTGGCCAGGCTTGGATTGTTTCCATGGCTCAAAGGGAAAAAAGAAAAAGAAATCAACCTTATTACCAAACCAACCAACAGCTGCTTGTTTCTGCTTCAAGACAACTCTCGTTAAACAGTCAATTGACGCGCCGGGTTTCCTTTTTTCTCCCTCTCTCTCAGCCCCCAATCTTAACACGCGTCATTGCAAATGAATTCACCTGCCGTCGGAAATTCTGCCGAATTTTGTCGGATCTTTTTCCATTCGGGAGGAAAAGGAGACCGCCATCCCTTAGCTAAAGCAGACGGGTTCTCCTGGTCGAAAAGTGAAAAGAAGCACAATCAGGATGAGCAAGAGTATCTGGATGCAACAACAATAGTTTGGAGAACGCGGTGTCGAGTCGATGAAACAATTTTGCTATGATATCTTACTTTACGTCCTGAGCTCAGGTGCACTCCCAAGGCCCTCTCGATTGAGACTCCCCTTCGACAGTCTCGATGAGACTGTTGAATCTCAACTCGTTTGTATGCAATACGCCGCGGGCATGCTCTTGTCCAGCATAGCCTTGCCCTAGTCACGCCGATTAAAGTATGCCGATGGCCTCTCCACACTGCTCGTCTCTTGGCACCAATGCATGATATACCAAGACAAACATCTGTATGATTTATATTCATTTTGCGCGAGATTAGGGTGTAAATCTATCGCGTGGAAACCATTGTAATTCCAGCTTGATGTTTCGTCCATCCACTTCCTGCTCGATGATTATAATCATAAAAGCAAGGCGTCGAACTCACTTATGACAATCGCACGTATCGCTGATCTAAAAACTAGATCAGAAGCCTCAGTCTTAATCCGGCACTAGAGGTTTCGATAGTCACTCGTCTGCGCTAGACAGATGCTGTGCTTTCGGATCACTCTTTAAATGAACAGAATACCAAGACTATCTGCTTGGGTGCGCGGAACCAACGAGGTGGACACATAGAGTCTGACTATGGGCAAGTGGTCCGCGGCGATCGGAAGGAGCCAAGCCTCAAATGCCTCCTCCTGCTGCCTAATCACGGACCGAGATCCCGAATCAAGCCTCGGTAGAGATCCCCAATAACTCGGGTTAGCATAAACGAGCTTGGCGCATGCCTTGTGGGGGAGCTTCCGCCTTGCATCAGAGTTGACTTAATGCTCGTGGCTGCAAGCCTTTGGCAACGGACTGATGCAATCGGGCTCCCTGGTAATCCTAGCCGAGGTTTCTACTGAACTCCATCTACAATCGAAAGAATGGGGCGTGTTGCCAGTTTGCTACTCCCAAAAACTCTCTTCCCAGGTTTCAAAGGGCGCTTGCTAGAGATTGAACTACTAGGAGTCGTTGGATTTCGTAGGAAAGAGCCGGGTGACGGCGTGAGATGCGCTCGACTAGGTAGGATCTTAAGTTGAATTCAAGTAGAACAGAGGACCAAGAGATGAGGCGAGAAGGCTACATTGATTCATCCGCCTTTAGGATAGGACGGAGCCGACTAGCCAAGATCGATGGCAAGATGACCGAGCTCAACCGCGAGACTTCCATCCGTCGATTTCAATGCGATAGACGATGAGCGTGTGCTGGCCCGCTGGAATGTCACGTGTCATGCTTGTTCTGCTCTTGATTCTACTTTAAGCCGGCGATCACCTAGATTTCATGTCTGATCGATCTAATGATCATATTCAGGGGCCCATCCGTATTCACCGCAACGAAATTGCACAATGTGATAGCACAACAATATCGAAACGCATCCTTGATAGGTGCGGTCAACTCTAGTCCAGTCTTGATCTCGAGCAATCAAAATGTTTACACTAATCTCGCTTTAGAAAATTGGTTATTCAATAACCTCAGCTTCAAAGGTGCTGATTCATCAAAGTCCAAGAATATTGACCATGTCAAGAAGATCCTACCCCATCCCATCGTACTCATATGGACAGACGAACCATGTGTTGTTATTGGCCGTCATCAGAACCCCTGGACAGAGACTAACCTAGGCTTGATAAATAGACTAGGAATCAAACTAGCAAGACGACACTCTGGAGGAGGATGTGTTTACCATGACGAGAACAATATTAACATTAGCATAATTGGAGATCGGAGTTCATTCGAGAATCGGAATAAGAATTTGACGTTTCTGGCACAAGTATTGCGTGAAAAATATGGAATAGACTGCAAACCGAATGAGAGGTATGATCTTATTCACTCGGAAAGTGGTTTAAAACTTTCCGGTTCCGCTTCTAAATTAGGTCGAACCAATTGTTATCACCACTTTACTTTATTAGTTGATACAGATAAAGAAATTATGGAGGCTGCAATTCGTAGAAAGCAACAAGACTTCGTAAAAACGAGCTCGACTTTGAGTAAGAGGAGTGGCGTCATCAATCTAGCGGAGATTAATTCAGGTTTAACGGTCAGCCAAGTAATCAATGATCTATCTCAAGCCTATTGCAGACTCTACACAGCCTTAGCTCGTCCGACTTCCGTAGGAGCTGAGGAAAAAACAGCCGTAAGCCGAGATGAGTTTGATAGTCTCAATACTATGAGACTAGAACTAGAAAAACACGACTGGATATATGGGATGACACCAAAATTCGAGCTGGAACAATCCATCAAACTTCTAGACGCCGGTTCCGAAAAAGAGGCAAAGATGATTGTGCAGGTGAATCGCGGAAAGTTCGTTTCAATCGATATCGATTGTCCCATCACGAACAGAAACTTCTCTGACAAATTTTCGTCCCTGATTGGAACAAATTTCAACTATCAAGAGGCGATGGTAAACACAGCGAAAATCTTGCAGCTAACGGATCGACCCGATGGCCAGTTAGAGTTGCACGATGCACTAGATCAGATATTCGTCACTCTCCTACTGAAGATAATCCAAGGTGCCCACTTCGAATGACACGCAATTTCGAGTGGATATGAACTCAAGATAGGGATTGGTGCGGGCCAATCAACAGGTATCTGTTCGGTGCCTATGACTCTACATCTTGCTCTGCATGTGTTATCGATCTCGGGGTTCCTTCTCCAATCTGTTCATCCTGGGATGACTGCAAGCACTGACAAGCTTCCTATCTAGTCAGAATCTGCGATAATTTCAACCCGAACCACAAGTCAAAGGTTGAATGGTTTGGCTTTGTGTGTTTTGGAGCTCACAACCCAATGCAGGCGTTGCTAGGACTCCAACGAATGATTGATCGGTATCAGGGACCATTGCAAAGCCAAAGAGGTAAAACTAGGCGAAAACATTTCTAAAACTCCGCATGCCACTCTCACAAAGAGTCACTGATGTCCGCCAATACCGTGATGATAGATTGAATGAAAGTCCCCCACCTGAGTCTCGGTCACGTTCAAAATCATTTCTCCTGGAGAGTATTGATAGTTGATCTCGGAAGCTTTTCGATAATTTTCTCGCCAGCGATTACTATATTCAACCAGAGTCGTTCAAGAATATCGATGAGGGTATCATAGTTTCTTCTTAGCGGTCATCAACGATAACCAATCATTAGGAAATAAGACGATCTAGAAATGAAGCCAAATTATATGTGCATTAGTTTCGCAGCTGTTAGTATCACTCTCGTCTTTCTCGCCCAACTTGGAAACTCTCTTCCAACTTCAGCACTCGATAATCAATACGATCATGTAAATGACAATCTGAGTCAGACTAGGGAGCAACTCAACCAGAAGGCATGTGTTGGAAATAGGTGTGATAAAGGACGATTATGTGAGGCAATATGCAAGAACAATCCGGCAGAGGGTGGTAAGATGTGCAAGTAAGTGTCAAAAAACTCACGGATCATTCCTTAATCTGCGAATGATCATCACTTCTTGAATTTATCTCATGTGACTAACTCTAACGTATCTCGCTTTTCATCCAGTTGCGACACCTATGCACTGAGAGGAACTGGATCAGTAAGGCTCGTTGACTCACGGAGACTGACATGATATTTGAATATGTGTTCCTTAAAACATCATGAAGATGTCTTGTCCGAGCATGGACGTTGGATGTACTTGTAATGAACTTGCGTCGATCAAGTTGTAAATATTCCAGATCTAACTTATCTGTAACTCTGGCCGGACGAAACCCTATCGAGAAATTAAAGCTTTTTGGAACTCATCTATTGCATGATCTAAAGGTTTGGAGGATTTTGTCTATTTGCTATTGCATCATTCATATCCGTAGTAGTATCTCTCCCTATATGACTGTTTGAGGTCTCTTATACCGTTAGTAGCCCTCCTACCAAATGGTTCAAGATCATTGTAGCAGTAGGGAAAGACTTTGTTTACAATTTTCCACAAATCTTCGTCACTCGTTTCGGGTGAATAACTCTTCACCGATCCAAAAGCTACATCCTTGACACAATATTGATGCGTTTGCTTGAAGTCGAACTTGCCCGGCCCACGGTGATTGATCCTATCCGAAATAGAACAATACGTTATGTTGGAAGCACGTATCTCTGAGCAGGCAATATGCTCTAGATTATTGAAATCAAATTTGAATCTACAGTAGTCGAACATGTGAATCATTTCGTGCATTAATATAGACATTATCTTACTCTTTGAGAATGTCGCGCCGAGGCAAACTACTATCTGTTTGGTATCAGGGTCGAATCCTCCAACGCACCTACTACATCGCTCACAGACGACGTGCCGAGCTATATTAAAATTGCAACCGTACTTCCTCATTGCACCAATTAGAAGTCTGAGTTCGTCGGACCTATTGACAACATCCATGACCTTTCTCTCGCAAGCTTGTTTTGACCTTTCTAGCGCAGATTCGTCCAAAAAGTTCATGAGTTTTTTCACAGTACCACCCTCGCTCGGTGGAAATCTATCCGGAAAGTAATCGCGTAAATGTTCTTTCATCTTTGATTGTGAGAAATTTCTGATAGTTAGGAACAAAGGTATAATATTCTAAGAGGTAGCTTACCGGCCAGTGATAATCTTTACATGTGCGGCTTCTTTCCAATCCGCGTGTCGAGCCGCATGTTGTTGAATTCGAGTCTGTGCGCGAGACTGAACTAGAGCGGTTGAACGAAACGCTGTTTCGTTTTCGTTCCTTTCGTATAAAACGAAAAATACGAAAATTACGAACACGCAGTGAATAGTTGTTTTCGTAAATTTCGTATTTTTCGTAATTTCGTATTTTTCGTTTTCTATGAAAGGAACGAAATACGAAACAGCGTTTCGTATTTCGTATTTTTTTCGTTCGTGATTTTCGTATTTTCGTTCAACCGCTCTAGACTGAACTCACTCACGCGACCAATGTTCTTACACGTTACTTGTACGAATCGGAGCTACAACTAACGGAGTATCAACTTTGCCTCAAGTTTTCTTGTTCAAGCTCAAGATTCCACTTTCTCAAGACCACGGAGGAAGATCAGGTTCTCACTGAACTCGAAGCGACAATGGAAGTTTGCCAAAATCGTAGGCGCTGAAGAAGGTAACAGTCGTTGAGTGAAGACTGTCAACTCGTACCCGCCGGTAAACCTGTGCTAGACTGCCAGTCGAGGCCATCGCTGACCCGACCAGCTGAGACTGTCGGCCGCTGGAGACTGGGAGCGAAAAAATCTGTTCAGGAATTCAACAACAAACAAGCACTTGTTTTGCGTGTACCATCAGCATTTCGACTCAAAAAATATAGCCAAAGATGCCCTGAGCATCTATCCAATTGCTAGCTTGGATCGATGTCCACTTGGATGACTTATTTTTAACCCACTTATTTCTGTGAATACCCTTACCATTATAATGCGGGAGATGTCGCACGATCCCAAACCTATGGAGACCCACGATCCTATGGATACGATACATCATCTAGATCAACAATCGGTTAGCGGACCTCAGGTTTGCACCGAAAGAGATGCCGAGAGGGCTGTAGAACTGTTGAGGAAACTCCGACAGCAAGCGGCTCATAATCGAAGGAGTCGCGAACCCGCAGCTATGGAGGAGTTAAATCTGTTGGAAAGAGCATTGGATAGCGATCTATTCAAATCGGTATGTCAAGTTTATGATCAGATATATGACACAGCAAATATTACTGGATCATCGGAGCTGAAAGCAAGTGCCTCGGCAAAAGCAACTGTAGCTGTATTTTCCGCCAGCATAAGCCATAGTCATCTCAGAGTGGTCGAATTAAGAAAGACTGATGAAGGTCTCGGATTCAATGTGATGTCTTTCGATGGATCAGCTGTATTCATATCACAGATTACACCGGGTGGTGTTGCTGATCAACACGGGGGATTGCGCCGCGGGGATCAATTGATCTCGATTGATGGAATAAACGTCGAGAACGTTGACCATATCAAGGCAGTCGAACTTTTAAAGGCTGCCAAGGGACAAGTTACACTAGTTGTCAAGTACATGCCTGCACTGTTGAGCCAGATTGAAGCTAGTTATGCTATAAAACAGCAACAGAATCAACATTGAAACAAAATGTCCGTATCGTGGATAATCTAAGTCTGAAATTAACATGTAGAAGCTGAGTTTCCTAATCCCTCATTTTCATGTATTAGAGTACAGCGGACAGGTGTTCTACCTCGAGATCTTCATTATTACTCGGGTTTTTATTATACTCAAGGTTTCCTAGGGCTCGTTGGGGAGCGTTTCTCAGTCCTCCGACTGACTGGATGCTTCTTTGCGGACGGACCCGTACTCCGAGAGCGCGCGTATACGAACGTTGTCATTACAACCACGATAATAGAGTAGATATTGCTGAGAATAAAAGCCAAGGATGGTGGATCATCAATCCTCATGGTGAGCCAATCTTATGGTCACGGAAGATTTAAAGATTACTACTGAAACATGCACGGATTTAGGAGGTATTTTTTTCTTTAGTGCAGCAATACCATGTGATCGTCTGTCATTGGCATCATGGCAGCGTGATTGCGAGAAGTTGTTCCATGACTTAGCTTTCCATGTCAAACTCGAGTATTATTCGTGGTGTCTTGACTAAGTTTGAGACTAATCGTGCCCCTTATGAGAAATACTTAGGTTCAACAGAGACATCCTTATGTTTCTTCTGCGATTATCACTCCTTCTTCACTATATTATTGAACTCTACTGCTCTCATCTTGTTGGTACTCATCTTTATCTGCTATTTCGAAGATCTCTGCACATGTCGTCGGAGGGAGGTTGTAATAGCTGCAAATGAGCCGAGTGGCCCACCCGCAACCACTCCCGCCACAACCCCACCCCAAGATGTTAAGACCGAAACTCCGCGACAATCGGAGGCGCAACTCAAAGTTACATCAGAAACAAAACTTCAAGAGCAATCGCAAGCCCTAGAGGAAGCGCAGGCTCAAAAACAGCGAGTAGCAGAACCTCAGGCACAACCGGAAATACAGCCTCAACGGTCAAAGGCAATCGCATCTCCAGGAACACAAGTGGAAGTAAAATCACAACTACAGACTCCGCCACAACCACAACCAAAATCGGAGCTACAACCAGAGCCGCAGCCAAAACCAGAGTCACAACCACAACCAAAACCAGAAGCGCAACCACAGCCAGAGCCGCAGCCAAAACCAGAGTCGCAACCACAACCAGAGCCACAGCCAAAACCAGAGCCACAACCAAAACCAGAGCCACAACCGAAACCTGAACCAGGACCCCAACCGCAACCGCAGCCCCAACCACAGCCTCAACCCCAACCGAACCCCCAACCAAATCCACAGCCTAACCCGCAACCGAATCCACAACCGAATCCACAGCCAAATCCGCAACCTAACCCGCAACCAAACCCACAACCGAATCCTCAACCAAAGCCACAACCTAAACCTACACCCAAGCCCAAAGGGAAAGCAAAAGTGAAACGGGCAAAAGCTAAAGCAAAAGCACGATCAAAACCGAAACCACCGCCAGAAGCAAAGACTAAGACACTTCGGTCTGAGCTAACTGGAAAGTCGAAGAAAAAATCGAGTACTAATCCACCCCCCGAGAAGCGAGAGCAACCAGAGCAAGAATCGCCTTCGAAAAAACAGCTCGAGAGAGAGCGTATAGCAAAACAAACCCCACCTATGAAAGTAAAGCAAACAGAAGACACGCCTACTGCGCCGGTGAATGAGCCCTCAAAGCTGGTCAAGAGTCTCACAGTAAAGACGGGCCCAGGGAAATCTCTGGGAGGGGCATCTCCCGATGCGAAAACTCCATACCGCCAAGGACCGACGATGATAGAGCTGGTCAACAATCCAAAGCCTATAGACAGCAAATCTGCTCTACCCAAGGATTCACCTCCACCCGGGATTGCGGCGCCCACTAAAACGGTGTCATCACTAGCACAAGATGAGCATGAATCGACAGGATCAACCTACTACAATCAAATGATGCGTGGAAAGAAATTGGTTCATTCCTTTTCCCAATATCTTAATTTGCAGGGAAAAAAGGTGCCCAAAGGCAAAGGCGGTCCAAAGCCTAAGAAAGGCCAAAAGCGTAAAGCAACACAGAAAGCCCTGGCTCGGACGGGGAAGGGAAATCCCCTTTTGGTAGGGGGGACTGTGAAAGCTAAGCATGCCGTGATCGCTAGAGATGGTGGTAATCAGAAGACAGAAGTAGGTGTCATTGTGAAAAAGGCGAAGGCGAATAGGTAGTCCATGATATTACTACAGCTTTAGTCTGAAAATTCCCTTGTCGAACTTATGCTCAAGTGATTCGAGTTATTTGAGAACTATCAAGCCCGAGAAAACAAAAATTTGGGTGAGGGGAGAGCCCCGTTAGGATAGGCTGGCAGCTCGTAAGAACAGAGTTCCAATACATTCCAATATTTCGGATTCCATTGATCCTGGTGCTGCTCCATCAGGACTCTTCATTTGATTAACGACCAATCGACCACTGATATCCTGTAGAGAGACACTGATCTTTGATTAAGAGCGCCTCTGTTCCTGGTGCGCAACTCGTCGTAGCTCATGGAGGGCTTGGGTCCGATTTCATTACTCGTTCTCTTGTCATCGCCGTAGCCTGTCGAGGACAAGACTTTACGTGGGAAGTTTATCTACGTTATTGAGGTTTCCCGTTAGAAGACAGGATAGGGGAATAAATATTTTTATTTATACATAGGGCAATAAATATTCTTGTAAATACAACATTCACATCAAGTGTCTTTTCACATTTTCAAGACTCAGTTTGGCCGACAAACTCAGGCCAGTGTTTCTTAGCCTCTGACCAGTTGGTCTTACCCGTAGCTAGATCTCGGACAAGGGAATGAACAGCATCTGAGGGAACACGAATTTGCTCAGTTGTTTCGCAAAAGCGCAATGTGACTGTCTTCTCTTTCAGAGTATCAAAGTCCACAGTTATGCCAAAGGGTATTCCAATCTCATCGGTGCGAGCATAACGCTTGCCAATTGATTCACTGCTGCCATCGAGCTTCGACTTGACACCTTCACTCTTCAGCTTGGCCAGTATATCATTGACAAACGGGTAAAATTCTTCATTGTTGCTCAGAGGTAGCACAGAACACTTGATCGGTGCCACGACTGCAGGAAAAGTGAAGTAGGTTCGTAGTTGATTATCCGAACGTATCTTAAAATTGTGCTCTAATAGACTATACATAATCCTGTCAATGCCGAAAGAAGGCTCGATGACGTTTGGTACAACCTCTTCGACGTGCGCCAATTTTGTTTCCCTTTTGATATGCACCATGTCCTTGGTTAGATCAAACGACTTTTCGCCGATTGAAAGCTTAAGTATTCCAGCATTGAGTTCCTTTTCCCATTCGCAAATTTTCGCCTCATCAGCATTAGCCATTTCATCCATCAACAATTTGGCATCACCTTTAAAAACTTTTCCTATCACCGACTTTTGTGGTACACATTCAACTATGTTCACTTGCTTCGGGCTTCCCAATGGACGATTCGCTGACAACTTCACTTTAGTTGCATTAGAATGCTGAGACAAATCATAACATGACCTGTCGGCGCAACCGATACACTCGAGCCAACCAGACGTGGTAAGACACTCGCAATCCCAACAGTCGGTGGCATAGTGGGCCATCTCGTTGCTCATGTGTTGTCTAAATCTGATCTTGGTTTCATCCATTCCAATCTTGATCATAAATTGATGTATGCGAGCTAGGAAATAGGCAAGCACTTGATTTGCTACGATACCTTGTTCAACAGCCTCATGCAAGGACATATTGGTAAATTGCTCCCCATTCATCTGGTTGCAGGCCGAATAGAGGTTAAGCTTTGAGTGCTTGATTGACTCATATTTAGGATGAGTTTTGTTCTCTGGATCGACGAAGTACTCAATCTCCGCCATTGTGAACTCTCTCATCCGAACTAATCCTCCACGAGGAGAAATTTCGTTTCTGAACGATTTACCTATCTGGGCCACGCCGAATGGGAGTTTTCCCTGATTTGCCTCTAACAGTCGCTTGAAATTCACGAAAATTCCTTGAGCCGTTTCAGGCCGGAGAAAAGATTTGACTAGACCAGTTGGGCCAATTGAGGTCGAGAACATCAAGTTGAACTCCACCGGATCTGTGAGGTCATTTCCGGATGCTGGCGCTTTCATCTCGTATTTTCTGACTATCTCTGTCAGCTCTTCCTTGGAGAAGCCATCTAGTTTGGCTAAAACCATCTGGATCTCCTGACGTTTCTCACTAGAGCAGTCCTTGGCCGATGCGAGCTTCTCAAGATGGTTCTTGATGAGGTGATCCAACCTGTAGCACTCTCCAGTTTTGGTGTCTTTAACCATGAGATCAGCGAAGCGATCCACGTGTCCAGATGCCTTGAGAACGGGTTCGAGAGTCAATTGGCTGGCCTCGATCTCGAGTAAGTCTTCCTCGAGCACAAAATGTGATTCCCATTGGCGGAGAATGTTTTTCTTCAGGGCAACACCTGGAGGTCCATAGTCGAAAAGTCCCGATACACCGCCATAGATGCTGAAGCTCAGATCATAGAAGAATCTCCGTTTCAACACGTCTTCTAACCGTGTCTTATCGATGAAACAGTTTTCTGGCACAAGAGAGGCCTCTTTCGATTCAAGGTTACGCTTTTTATCTTTCAGCAAACGAACTGCTGCATCTATATCAACCTTTGGTGCATTCTTCTCCTTGAGACTACGGACAAGATCACCTTGTTCCTTGACTTCTTGACGTAGAGGGGCTAATATTTTCTCCAGATTTGGATCCATTTTCATCAGGTTCGATAAATAGTTGTGGATATAAACTTTACGCTGTGTAGCGCCCCTCGATTTGGCTACTCGATTGTCACGCTCAACTCTGCTGTGTCTGATTGATTGCTTTGGACTTCCGAGCTGATTGACTATTGATTTAGGGAATGTCAAGTGCCAAGTTGGAATCAAAGAAGATTGGATAATTGGATAATTTCGTAAATGGAAAAGGGAGCTCAACATTAGACAGGTACTCCTGAAGGGGTTTTTCTTTCGGAAACGTCTGTCTGCTACACCACAACGTGCTTACGTTTCCAGTGCTGCCGGGCCGCCCGCCGGCGCAGACACACTTTTCAGCTGCTCAACAAGATCACCAGTTGAAGCCAGCAAGATTCAAGCTTTGGCTACATTTCGGCCGGCCCAGAAGAGTTTCAGATTCCCAGGTGATTCGCACGATTTTCTCACATGCTAGTCTAGAACAATCTTTTCTACGGGCGACTAACTGTCACAGCTAGGAAGGATAAACTCACCTCTAGATACACCTGTTCCATGGAAAATAGGAAGTGAGCATCCATGTCGCGAGTCGCATGTGCTCAAGGCTCTGCAGATCAGAAAGCAGCCAATCGGATTTCTGTGGCGATCATGCTGGCAAAATTGTCGGATACCACAACTCTCTGTGACGAAGGCAAATTGAGCAGGTGGGAGTCTCGCCGGAATGGATTGACGGAGATCCCGTGGCCGAGCTAGCAGCCGTAGGGGTATCCGTGACAGTATCGCCGATGCAATGATGCTGCCGTTATTGAACTGAAGATGTTTACTCCACCGGTGAAGCTCAACTTCGACTCTCCTCTCTTGCGCCCGTCTAATATCGCGCTGCTGTCGTCTCTGAAGACTACTATCAATGCAATGAATCTGAAATAAGGAAATATTGTGCCTCTGTAAGCTCTCCTTTATTCTCGCCTAGACGGAAGTTGTCGTTGTTAGTCTTGTTAATGCTCAATAAACTGCTTTCCTAACTTATGACGAACAATAAAAGCGGAGAAATTTATAGCATGAAGAGTTGAATTGCGCGTGTTGCATGAAGCCACATGTTTGGCTTGTTGATACAAGTTTGCACAGCGTAAAACTCGTTTTGATGCACTTGCAAAATGCGCTCTCGATTATTGTTGTTGTTGATCATGTTTGTCAGCCTCATGATTTTGAATTTTGTATCAAGCTTCCTCGTTGAGTCGTGGTACAATTCCTCGATGAGACACATAGGGCATATTTCATAAGGATGCCACCGTTAGACTTTTTGTGATCTCTTTGAAACCAATCAACTCCATCCATCATCTCAACAATATGAACAAACATTTCATACCACTCCCAAGCCAACATGGGTCTCTATGAGAACCTCATTGCCGATCTTCAGGAACGACTTAGCCAAATAGCTCAGCAGCATATTGATGTTACCTTCTATGCATGGCTTTTTTGGCTATGGTGGCCCTTCATATTAGTCACTGTAATATTGCCAACTTTGATTATAGTTTTGTTATATGTTAGCGCCTCTATTGTGCATATATACAAACTTAGACAATACTTTCGATTCCGAGAACTATTAGCTTCGGACGTAGACTTCAGAATCAAGGCACGAACCGCAGTCTCATGGCTATGGGAATGTCATGGGTGGATTTGGCACGGCTATGAAATAGTTGGCTTCGAGAATTTGCCCAAAAATGAACGCGCCCTGATTGTCTACTATCATGGGGTTATTCCAGTCGACTACTATTATCTTAGCTCAAGATATTGTATCAAGCATAAACGGACTATTTGGACGATAGCGGCAGATTTTCTGTTCAAATCTCCTGGCTTGAGACTTTTGATGGAAGTTGTTCAGGCCACTCCTGGAACTGTCAAGCAGATAGCTGACCTATTGAACAATGGCGAAATAGTATCTGTCGCTCCGGGTGGGATCAGAGAGGCTCAGTTCAGCAATGAATTTTATGAACTTGTTTGGAATGGGCATCTTGGCTTTGCGAAGGCGGCATGCGCCGGCCGAGCACCCATCATTCCAGTGTTCACTCAGAACATACGTGAAGCATATAGGACTGCCCCATTCCTTCGTGGACTTTTTAGGAAAATATATGAAAAGACAAAACTGCCCCTTCTGCCAATTTACGGGGGATTTCCAGTGAAACTTAGGACATACATAGGCGAACCGATACCTTATGACCCAAGCGCAACACCGGAAGAGGTGGCCGAGAAGACGGCTGATGCGATACGACATTTAATCAAACAACATCAGCGTTTGCCAGGCAGCATAGTGAGCGCCATGCTTGATCGAATGAAACCAAGCTAGACAATAGAATGATAGGAAAGATTGAACAAAACACTCAGTGCAATCCCCGTCTCCCGAGAAGTTCCATTTCATTTCAGAAAAGAATCTTGATTAACAGATCTTCACAAGAGATTTCCTCTTTTCGAACAATCAGTTTCCCGGAGTGCCATCCACTTTCAACTGGTCCGAGTTTTTCTCAAATTGATATATAGGCAGCGTCCTCATCCTGAAAGTTGTCGCAACTACACAATTACTATAATCCCTATGTGCCTACAAGTTGTTCACAAGAGTAGGCGGCGAACTGTCTCATCGGTTGAGCTATGAGTGGGTATGCGAACAGTATCGCAACCATCGTGAGGATAGCTCTGAAAATCCATTCAAGATGACGAGCCCTGCGAGTCAGTTGAGAAACGAGGTTTAGACTCATGTTATCCATTATATTCCCTTATTGAGTAACTATAAGCAAGGAGGACTTTGGGGATATGAAATCTGCTTCGAAACTTACCTTCTGAACGATCTCCGAGACTCTGGTAATGTTTGATCATCCTCTTTGAGCACGAACCGTCTTGAGTTGTGTTGCATGGAGAGACGAATCAGTTATCATCAGTCGTTCGATGGGCTTAATTTTTCAGCTTTCAACTATACCACATTCCAATGGTAACTTACCTCGCGCCTAGGATGTAATAGTCCCAAAACTCACACCAATCCAGAGAGCTTATGTCCATGTAAAGTTGTGCCCTATCAGTTGGATCAGTAAGATATGAGGAGAGCTCTCTGAATTTATCGGACTGAAAGTTATAATTAGTGGTGCAAAAATTGGTCAAAACTTTGGTGGCCTTGTGCAGTTTGTCGTAGATTGATAACAACTGTCTCTTCTTGCCTGTGACCAGGCAAAGGAGGTCCACAATCAATGCCGGCAACAAATGGACAAACAACCTTGTGAGCATATCATGATATTTGTTCGCCTTGAATGTTCCGTAAGGATAGCGTAGAACTTGCTGAGAGGGATATTTCAATATGATCGGCCAAAAAGTGTCCTCCATTGCGCCCCAAGTGATTGGGTTTATGTCTCCTGATGTGCAATGGAATATCGGAGGTTCTCGCTTGATCTTAGCCACTCTATCGTTGTTGTTATTGTCATTTGAGTTCAAACCACTATGATGATTCCCGTCAATTTTACCAGCTCGAACAGCCTCCACCTTTCCCATTGTGGATTCCGTCGTCTTCTTCTGGTCGTCGTTTACAGATAACAACTCGGAAGTGGCCACAGAGTTCTTTTCGGCATACTCTTTGGCCGCGTAGTAGGTGGCAGCAATTATCGTATTGGCCACAACATCAACAGGTATGATATCTGCCTTACAATCGCGTTTTGCGTACATGGAACGCAGCAGTCCCTTTCCAATGGCCAATATCAATCCTGTGGGCCCGTTCAAGTTGTCAATCCAACCTCTTAGGGGCTCCTTCCAGGCGGCCACCACAATGGAAGGTCTCACTATCACCACAGGCAGATCGGAGGCCTCTTGGGCAATCAGATGCTCGGCGAGAGCCTTTGTATAGGTGTACGTGTTTGGTCGGCCGCCCACTAAACTGCCCTTCACTTCTTGCATCATTTTGTCATCCAGAAGGTCGGCCAGTTTCAATATGTCTTCCGGATTCACGCTTATAGGGTACAACTTTTCACTAATCCATTGCCCGTCTCGCTGGTCGCTGTTGACGTAGGCCGTTGACACATGGCAGAAGCATTTGAGATTTTTAATCTGTCTACACATTTCGATAACTGTCTTGGTGGCCCTCAAGTTGAACTTGATTGAATTTCTCAGAGGTTCCTCGAATTTCACTGAGGCGGCTGAATGGAAAACGATCGACAAACTGGGATCATTGAACAATCTTTCCCTATCCTCGTTGCTAATGCCCAGATTTTCTTCACCAATGTCCCCGGATATGACAACAATCTTATCCAACAATTCTTCTCCATTTTTCATTGAACGAATATTATCGAATATTGGCACCCTCAGAAGATTCTTGTGCAATCTCTCGTAGGGTTGCTGGTTTCTCTTCGGTCTCAGCAGGATATAAACCTTATTGATATCCTGATAAGTGCGTAACAGTTTCTCGAGCAGCACACGGCCTATGAAACCAGAGGCGCCGGTGATGAATATGGAGCTTCCGCTGAAGAAGCTTGCCACTGGCGAGCTGCGGCGCCCAAATTGAGCCTCTGCTGCGCCCGCATTTGTCTTCCTCTCATCTGACGCATACTGTGAGTCATTCTTCACTAGTTCGCTCGTCATCTTGATCAATTTCTCCTTCATCAATTGGAACTCTAATTCACTTAGATAGCTCGGCTCTAACTTTGGGAGTTTTATGTTGTTGAAATCCGATGGCGAACACTAAGGTGACCAAGGATTCATTGCTGATGAATCTGGTTCGAGGATGCCATTTTATACTTGAGATAGCACGTGCCCAACTTGAGTCCAATCAACTGTTCTTATGCAACCTCGTCTCTCCTTTTCCTCTCCGATTCCACTCTTGCGGTTAGAAATGTGAACGCTCTGAATGCGCATTCAAACAACCAGACTAGGTTCGCCGAGGCTCGAGAAGGTTGGGCGCGAATGTGGAAAGAGAAACGGCAAGTCGCATTCGCCTGCCCTCTGTCTCTGTCTCTGTCTCTGTTCCAAGAGTCGGCCACTGGCAGCTTCTGCAAAGCGCCCGATACATAACTGGCAGCGATAAGTTGTCTTTGTCTCGACAAGACTCGTTGCCTTCCGCTAATTGGAATCAGTGAGGCATGCGCATTCCGCATCTATGAGTGCACCAAATGTGTTCGTTCAAGTGTCAACATGCAACTCCACAACTGCATCAGTAACAGTGACATTTTTCTCGGCGCTGTTTCAAATTGTCGAGATCACTGGCCAGCCTGTGGGCGGATGTAGAGCCTGGTTCATGTGTCGAATGTGTGTGTGTGTGTGTGTGTGTGTGTCTGTGTGCCTCTGTATCTGCTAGAGAAAGAGAAAGAGAGCATTGTTGTGTCCCTATACGTCGGCAAACAAATTTCCTGTCCATTTCAAGCTCCCTTATCGCGTCTATGGAAATTCTAATGATCGAGAAGCACTGGATATCGTTCAAGTTAACAATGCTGAAGGTTGACGGCGAGCAGAACAAGGCCGGCCGGCTGGCCAGCACAAAAACGGGCGAAAATCCGATGCCGAAAGGCCAACCGGGCTGCTTTGTTGGCCTGTTCATGATAATGAAGTCTTTGTTTGTGCATGCCCATGGGCAAGCTATGTCGCTCGATGAAAAGTCGCCTGTTTTTGCAAGACCGGAAAGTAGCGGGAAAAATCCATCCACTGCCCGCAGGCAAGGCGCACAAATTTTCTGTCGCCACCAAGTGGCCAACGCGCTAGCTTGACAAAGGGCAAAGCCACTGGCTCTCCAGCTCTAAATAGCTCCGATCTCTTTCTTGATTTCTCTGCCCACTGCGATCTTCCCCAATCGATCTGAATATTTTGGGAAAATCACCAGATGATGAAATGGAGACCCGGCAAAGGGAAAAAGATGAAGAGAAAAAAGAGCTGAGTACGAGACATCGAACTTTGTTGCATGTTTGAATACGTGGGACATAGCAAGATGGATTTTTGGCTAATGAATTAAAGACAGATGGATGAATATGTTCTCCCTCTGCTTGTCATCTTAGGAAAAAACAAAGATCGTTGAAGAAAAAACCGTGTGACATGATAGCAGTGAACGTTCCAGAGCTCCAAAGATGCAGGGTCCGCGCGTCTACCTGATGCATGAGCAAAGGTAGATACCCGTTCAAACAGTTGCAGATCGACGAGAGATTGCTGGAGGTGCAGTTGTGTCACTGCGTTATGCTGTTTGATTTCCAACCGATAGTCGACAACTCGTGACTCGTGCCACAAGTCGTCTGATGTGGATTTCCCTCAACTTGACGTTCATTTGGTGACTAGACGTAACGTTACACGAAGAACTCGTTCAAACTGGCACCTCGCCGAATCGAAAAGTACGATTCCAAAAGATGATTCTCTAGACTATCTTCACCGCAAGACTGCACTGTTCAAAGGTGTGTTTGAGACGCCAGTCAGGCAGCGATTCTCGTTTCGTGTTCATACTCGCTTTGTCGGATCGATCGCTCAAAATGAGATCAAATCATTCCATCTGTCTGTCTGAGAGACACTTAAGATGTGGAGATAAGAGAGCCAATAGTCTTCGGACACCTTCTGACTTTCGACCGTAAGAGAAGCAGCCAGCGATAAGAACGTGAACTTCAGGGAACACAAAAAACCCTGACTAAGGCCATTATGTTGACCGTTCAGGTTTCGTCTAAAACTAACAGAAGTTTACTTTAACTCGGCCCTAATTGGAAGTTTCGCTGCAAAATCGAACTCGCAGGTTGACAATCCGTCTTGGAATCATTGACCATGACTTACGGCCCGCCCAGAAGCAGTGAGTTCCTGCAAATAGACAAGGTGGCTTAACGTCAATGACAGTGAGCCTTTTTTCTGCTCTCTTTCTTTCGTTTAGGCTTGTCTATTCACTCGAAGCATGGTCATTTCTCGTTACTCGAGCCCAACAAACGGCTTCAAGATAACTGACTACTGTTGCTCTGCTCTCTCAGAGCTTGACAAGGGCAAGTTGTCAAGCTCGCTCCAAAAAACCCGAAATGTTTGGCAGTCTATATTTTCAAGCCCCCACGCTTCTGCCATCTGAGGAAGCCAATTCTGGCGGCTATTCATGCAGAATGAATGCCAAGAGTCTCCGTCCACTTACATACTTGTATTGCCGAGTTTGCGAACAAATCGTAGACGGATATTGCCTCTGTTATGCTTATTCCTTAGAGCTGTTGGTTCTGCCGGTGCACTCGATGTACATTGTTGAAGTTTGTATACAATGCTCAGCGGGCTGGCATGGCCAAGAACGTTCTAATTGTACTGTGATGTAAAGACTTTTGGGAGCAGCCACTTGAAAGGAGGCGTACTTACATCCCTCATATGTTCTATTGGCGCTTCTCGTGTTAGTGAGCGTCAAGACGGCGCGCACTAATTCTGCCACTGTCTCCATCTGGTATTCATGTTGCTCTCTAGAGTCATGATAGTATCCTACGTGTCCTAGACTCGTACGGCACAGACTATATCCCATCGATTGGAAACTGAGTCAAGGCAATAATTCATTGGCTTCGCGAACAACATCACTATGGTAGCCATAAGGTTATGGGGGTGGGCGCTGACCTAAAAGACATTGAGAGATATTCAGAGGGTCGAAGGCAATTAACGGGAAGAAGCATTGTGCCTGATTCTCTCGCCTGAGGTGAATTCAAAAATCACGCTGAAATTTACCTGTTCCTCGATTGTTGGCAAGGCCTCAACGAACTTGAAAGTCGGTCCCGAGATAACCAGTCGGCTTTGTTCATGACAAACCAGATAAAGAGACATGTCATGCTAGTGGAATCGAAGCGATGAGACTGTTGTTGTCTCGCCCCCTTTAAACACTAACTGTGCCGATTGAGACCAGCCAAAGGATATGCAGGTGTATCAGCCAGAAATTATCTCTCCAAAGATAGTTTCCAGTTTGCTCACTTTGAACTCGTCACAGTCACGCGGCGCCGCCAATAGCTCCCCCCTCGCTTCATGAGGTTATCTAGCGGCTTGCTTCCATCATCCAGTCCTTACAGGTTTCTCCTCAAGCTAATCTTTAACGCGTGCCATTCAACACAGTGCGCGTAAAAGAGCTGGGAATTGATCGTTTCTCAAAAATTGATCTCTGCTTCTTTCGTGCATGACCTGAAGGAAGATTTGGGAAATCCATTTTTACTTTACCGTTAGCAGCATAAAATTACCTGTTCACATCCCGTGGCTAAGATAAGCCATTTCTTCCGGCTGTTGAGCGTTCATTTTGAAGTTGGAGCAGAATACTGGCACTCAGCAATTGCTGACCTGCTGCTCGCGTCCTGAGCGCGATTTCTTACGACAAAATTTCTCTCATAGACTCCGTCTTTCGGGTCAAGTTTTCCGATACATCTGCGACATATATCTTCTCTGACTAGTCTCTCCAAATTCTTTCGAAACAGAGTCCAAGCGATGGGCGAAAAAACAACCACAATTATTGATTCACCACATCCGGAGTGTATTTTCCAATGATCGAGTGGCTAGCAGGTTGCTGAAAAAAACCTATGACTCTCCGTCGTCTGACAGGAGAAAGAGAGCTTTTTGCTCTTTTTCTCTCCAATTCATGGGCTCCCGCAAAAGATGGGAGCAAGGTCGCGAGATGAAAAATCGCAACAAGTGAACCAGGAAATTTTATCGACGGTCGCCCAGATTAGTGTGATGACTGACAGTGATCATAAGCTTGATAATAAGGATGATTCAAAAGAAGAGGACAATACTCCGAAAAGCAGAAAAGCCCAACAGATATCCCGCATTTTAGAGACAAGGAAGAGCGAGGAGCAGAAGGCCGAACAGAGACGCCGCTTATCAATGGAACGCCAGCAAAGAGAGCAAGAGTTGGCCAAGCGCTCGAGATCTGTCTCGCCAAACACTGGCCGCTCGCCTGGTTCAGCTGCCCGTCCAGCTCCAGCTATACCGCCGCGTCGAGCTTCGTCCCATTCGCCCAAATCGATCTTGAAGAAGCCGAGCTCGTCTCCGTCTTCCCAATCGAGCTCCTCGTCGGCACCCCAATCTCCTTCGAGGGTCAAGCGGCCAGCCCCAACGCCACCCTCGAGATCAAGCTCGCCCGCCGATGCTAAAAGATCTCCCCAACCCAAACGACCTGCTCCAGCGCTGCCCCCAAAACAAGTGTCGCCCTCTCCGAGCGACAAATCGCCCAGGATCGTGCGGCCCGCACCAATTCCTCCCCGAAAGGAGGAATCTCCTCCCGGCGACAGATCCTACAAGATCACTCGGCCCGCGCCTGCCTCTCCGGCGCAAGCGGCGCCCCAGAAGTCGAAGGAGAGAGAGACCATCGAAAGTTTGGAGGAGCAGCTTTCTGTGCAGAAGAAGACCAATCAACAATTGGAGGCGAAAAACACTCAACTCACAGAGACCATTGACAAGCTACAGGAACAAGTGTCGCGAAGCAGCCAAACCATACAGACTCTCGAGACTAAGAACTCGGAGCTTGTGAGAACAATCCAAGAGCTCGAGGAGAGGAGTGTGCAGCAGACTCAAACGATCAAACAACAGCTTGAGGGGCGCAGCTCTGAGATGGTGGACACGATCAGACAATTGCAACAACGGAACTCGGAATGCAAAAGCAATGTCAGCAAGCTAGAGGATCGCATTGCGGAATTAGCCAAAGGTATTCAAGAGTTGGAGGCAAAGAATTCCAAATTGACCTCGACTATCGAAGAATTGAACAGCACGAATGCCGAGCAAGCGAGCAAACTGAAATCCCTCGGTGATGAGAATCCCAAGCTCGCCAGGAGGGCGGAACAGTTGTCGGGAGAGAATGCGGCTTTAGCTAAGAGTATCCAAGAATTGAACGAGCTGCATTCGAACAATATTGCGAAAATCAAGCAGCTAGAGGGGCAAATTGGGGACCAGGAGAAAACCATCAATGAGCTTAGGAAGAGCAATTCGGAGATGAAGCAGGAGAGTGAAACTTTGAAGAAGCAAGTGGACGAGTCTATGGAAATAAGGAAGAAGAAAGACTTGTCCCATAGAGATCTCGAGCAGGAGAAGACGCGTGAGATTCAAACTTTACGGGAGCAACTAGTCGAATCGAAGAAGAGGCTCGAGGAGTGCATGAAGGAGAGTAAAAATCAGCAACAGCAGATTGAGAACCATGCGCAACAGTTCAAGGAACATTCCACCGCAAAATCCAGCCTTGAGGAGAAGTGCCAAACAATGCAAAAAGAGATCGAGAGTTACCAGCAACAGAAGACCCAGATTGAAGAGTTGCAAAAACAGATTGAGCAATATCAGAAGGAGCGTCAACAGTTGCAGGAGGAGCTCAAGGGGCTGCAGCAGAAGCAAAGCCAGTCTCAATCTCAATCTCAAGCTCAATCTCAAGCTCAATCTCAATCTCAAGCCGACCAAAAGGGCCGCTCGGCCAGTGTTTCGTCGGCAGCCAGCTCGGCACCATCGTCGGCCGCCTCGACACCCTCGGCCACGTCGAGCTCGACGACGGATTCAAAATCGGTGCGCGGGCGCCAGTCACGAGGTGCGAGAGGAGCGCGGGGAGGAAGAGGGGCCAGAGCGGGAAGGGGCGGCAGAGGAAGGAAGGGTCTGAGGAGGAAGAGGGCCAAGATGATAGCTGTGCTGCAGGAAGTGGAGAACCAGCCGAAAAGGGGAAGGAGCACCAGTCGAGGTCGCGGTTCTCGTGGACGTGGACGCTCACGTGGGCGTGGCCGCGGCGCTCGAGGTCGAGCTCGAGGCGGCTCGAGTGGCATGGAGTCTGCGGCGGGATCACAGGCGGCCAGTGGAGGGGCAGGAAGCCGGGCGAGTCGAGGGAGACAGACTCGGGCAAAGAGGGCGCGAGGTGGGCGGGCTCGTGGTCGCGGCCGAGCTCAAAGGTCGAGGACACCCTCCAGTGCCTCGAGCGCGTCCAGTGGATCCGGAAGCTCGCCTGCATCCTCTCCTTCGACCATCTCCAGAGCCACCGGCCGCTCGAGCCTGGCCAGTCCCAGTAGTCCCAGCAGTCCGTCAAGCCCAGCCAGCCCTGCAAGCCCCAGACCCTCGAGGCCGCCAAGAACCAGAGCGTCGAGACCTCCGTCGGTGATCAGAGTTGGCAGGGAATCGGCCAACCAATCGAACTCTAGATTCAGGCGGACTGTCATCAAGAACACGGAAACTGAACGCAGATTATCCAAATGAGCCAGTGGAGGGGCCCAATCAATTAGCATCCTGCGACTTTTCAAATTCTATCCTTGTCCTAAGGACCGTTTTCTCGACCTGTTAGTGCTCGGTCGCTAAACAGGATAGGCTCACTTTATCGTGTCAAATAAATTATCTTCTTTATTCCAAACTGTGTCCATGTTGACACTCTCTCTCTAACTCAGTTCCTCGAGCGTGCCTCACGCACTTCAGAGAGCGTGCATAGCGCCACCAGTTGACGGGATTTCTAGACTGCAGTATCTAGTCCAGAACCTTCTCTTCCGGCGAGCACCCGTATAATTTCTACATTATATTTGACGCCAGGTGTCGTGTCTCTCTGCAGCGTACATTGCAGCATCCACCCAGAAGAAGGGAAACGGAAGCTCGAGGGTGAGGTATGGTCTGAAAACAGCACGCAACATGTTGGAAATTTGTGAAAAATAGCTCGCGAAATGAGCCTCCAAAGCAGACAGCTTGAGAGTTTAGGGATCTGTTGGAGTCATTCAAGTTCTCTGCTGGATGAACAGTCTCGGCTTCTTTTCCACAAGCGCAACCGTTTGTACTAAGGCCCTTCCAAGTTTCCAGACAAGAGGCTGCAAGAGTTCGCCGAATGGGAATCAAGCAATCTCATGAGTCAGGCTGAAAATTCTAGCTTCAGATGATCATCGATGAGAAGTCGAAGCTGAAAGGTTTTCCGAGTCGAACGTGTGAAAAGTTTATTGCTCAAACAGCACAGTTTCTGACAGCATTCTGCAATGCTGGCGCTCCATAGAATAGTATTCCTGAATTGTGCCTCTTCGTTCAGATTCAAATGAGACCTCCACTTTTTCGTCGTCAGTCGTACCAATCTCCAGCCGAGGCAAAGGGAAGTGGAGTTTGTGCGCGGCTGGGCCGATGGGAATATTTGTAATTACTTCTAACGTGGCGCCTTGTGTGTGACCCCTCACACAGAGTTGGCCGGGCTTTCGTTGGCGAACATGATTTACCTTATCTATTCCTTTGCGGCCGCTTGGGAGGTCCGTCGAGCGAGCTTGTGCCATCGAGAGGCGCCAAGCTAGTTGTTTGGCCAGGTGATCGTTTGCCATTTTGCTCCCCCAGCTCCGTCGAGCCGCCCATCTGCCTCTGTTTCTGGCGCGACTTTTGCATTTGCTTGAGGCGCCGGCGTTGCGCTGCCGCCGAGTTGGCCGAGTTCTGCATGGAGGAGCCTCCTCCCAATTTGGGACAGTCTCTTTTCATGAGCTTGAACTTGGCGCAACTTTGGCCCACGGGCGCAACGGAGGCCACAAGCTTGGCCTGGCCACTTTCTCGTTGTTCCTTTTCGTGGCCGAGCTGCTTCTCTTTGTGGCGCCCACTTTGTGCGCGGCCCCCAGCGAGTTTGTTGGCGCCTCGGCCAGTCTGTTGTCCTTATTGCCGCTCACTGTCTCCCCCAGTTGGTCACCACTGTCGCCCTCGTCCAGCTGGGCGAGTGTCAAGTTTCTCGTCTGCACCCCATTGGCGCACTCGCCCCAAGCTGCGCCAATGCGTTATTATTAGCCCCCGCGTGTTGTCGTGCCCAGACAGAGCGGAGCACGCCCGATGGCAAGCCCGATGGTGCCGGCGTGGTTTATTAGACGGCATGTGTCAGTTGTTTTTGCCCTTTGGCAAGCCAGCGGATGGCTTATAAGTGCAGCCAGCCTTTCCTGAGAGGAGCCCCAACTGCTCCTCTTTGTCTCCTGCGCTCAGACAGAAGTCTAGCTGGGCGGCGAAAAAGTCGGACACTGAAACTACTCACCTGACTTCGCGTAATGGCACGTCCGGCCGCACTCTTTGGTGACCTTCCTGAGCGGCTTGCAAGTGGGCCCCGCAGAGTCTAGTGCGCCCACCAGCCGGTCCACTCGGACTCGCTTGCCCTCGTCGCACTTGTTCGACCACTCGCCGCGCTCGTACTTGCAGCCCACTGCAATTGTGCCCCAATTCAATCCGCCGGATTTGAGGCGCGCCGATCGGGCAACAATCGAGCGGCGAGCAAGTGAGTGGCAAGCGAGTGGTGGCAAGACCAAAATGCCGTTCGCATCCAGTGTGCAGAGGCGGCGTTCGTCATGCGTGATTGGTATTGATTTGTTGTCGGCCGAGAGCTGGATTAGTTGGGGCTTTGCTTGAGTGGGCCGAGCTTGGCTGCAAACTGGCTGCCCTCTCCCGGCAGATAGTCCTAAACTGTCGGCCAAAGCTGTGGCCCGATGAGCTGGCCACAGTGAGCTTGCCACAGTGGCCGAGCCCCCAGGCGCTCCAATTAAATTTCGATCATTTTTATATTCTCGGCCGCAGCTGGAAGGCTGCCGGCGAGCCTTGCAGCTTGCTGGCCCGCCGGCTTTCTCCAGACACCCAGAAGGTGGGGAAGAAAGCCCGCCGGCTCGACAAAGGCTCGACAAACACCGGCGGGCCAAGTCGGCTGGAATGCGACGGTGGAAGGTAGTCCAGAGGCCAGATGGGACGAGCTTAGGCTGGGCCCCCAGTTGCCGGAGTTGCTCGATGCGAGAGGCAGCCGGGAGTGCATTTGCGGCCGCCCCAGACAAGCCCCGCGGGGAGGTGACAAAAAGGGCCGCCCGCAAGGCAAGGGGCGACTTTTTGTCGGCGGCACAAGTTGGGCCCCACGCAAACACACACCGTTGGAGCTCGGCTTGTGCATAGGGCTGCTTGTGGGCGCGCGTTTGCCATCTTTGCAAGCGCCGCCAGTTGTCCCGCCGGCCGCCAACTAGCTCCGGCCTCAAGCCGCTCACACTTCGGGCCCCACTTGCATGGGCCCAAAGCGGCTGAGTTTGCTCGCTTTTGGCCGCAGTTGCCGCCCGCAGCTGCTCGTAAATCACCCCCAAGCTTGGCCTCGACAGCCCCGCGAGCAGTCCCCACGAGCCCCAGTCTTGCCTCGTGGCCCACAGTCTCAGAGGGGCGCCCTCGGCTAAGCGCAATCCATGCGCCTGCAGCTCGTCCCCGGCGGCCACGAGGCTGTTCGAGGCGGCCTCCTGTCGCCCGTCGCTCTGTGTCTCTGTATCCCTTGGCTGCTCAAGATCGTCCCCAAGCACAGCCGAGCACAGGCGAGTCAGTTGGAGCCAGTTGGAAGCCTGCCGGGCGGACAATTTGGCAGCCGGCCGGCGAGCTGCGCACCCTTAGGACTCGTTAGCGGCCGACTTGGGACCGGGAGGGGCGCCCCTCCCGCCCACTAGCTCGCCAGCCCAGCTCGGCCTAGCTCGGCCTAGCTCGACGTCACTCAGCGGGCGGCGAGCTGGCCGCGCGATCAATCATTTTGCCCGCCGCTTGGTGGCGGCCGCGGCCACTCGCCAGCCACGCGATCGCTCGCCAACCGCGCGCCCCACACCAAGCGGAAGCCCCGCCCACCCCGAACGAGACCTGCCCTCCTGGTTGCTGGAGGCCGCGAGGTCGGCCCGCAGCAGTTTGGACGCCGAAATGAGCGCCAAGCTCGAGCTCATGGGCTGCCCTTGGTGCCAGTTTGGCGCCCCAAATCAGCACAGTTCTCGATGCTGGCACGCCATTCGTTTGCGACGACCTTCCACTGCCGGCCTCTGGGACAAGCTCCCGGGGGCGGAAGTGCGCACTTCCGCTTTCGGTGGCCCTCCGAGAGAGCTCGGAGGTTAGAGCTAGGGGCTAGTGAGCTTGTTTGGAGCTGGGCGAGCGAGTGGGGCGCTAAGCGGCCGGGATAAACAAACGCCTCCAGCAATGAGTTGTCGCTCTGGCTGGGCGCCAACTCGTTGCCATTTCTTCTATGGGCGAGACTGTGCCAAACTGTACCAAAGTGTCTGCGCCAACTTCAGTCTAGCTTCTCTGAGAGCAGCTCGCAAGACGAGTGACCGGAGGAAATGAGCGCCCAAATGTCTCCACTAAGATGGACTCTCAGTCCGAGAGAAAAAATGAGTGCAAACAGACTCGAGATTGTGAATCGAAGACAGAGAATGGCGAGCCAAGTCGAACGAGCTGGACTGCAGGAAGTGAATCTTGTGCTGAAAGAATCTTGTTTGTTCGCCTTGAGGGCCCACTTAGCGAGCTCTCAAGCGGTCAGTCTGGCCAGTGACAAGCCCCTTGCATGAGCTTGTTGGGCGGCCGAATTCTTGAGTGGCCGAGCTGGCGATTGGAATTTCTTGGAAGAGAGAACTTCTCTCTCACTCTCGCTTGAAGAGGAGCCGTTCTGGAGGCAAATCTGCATTGGACGCAGCCAGTGGGCAGCAATTCGAGTGGCTCCATATTGGAAGACAACCTTCCAGTACACTGCAAGCCAGTGAGCTCGAACTCGAACCGCTGGAATCGCTTGAATCGCTTGAAGCAGATGGATTAGGACAAGCTGTTCAGCAGGCATTCTTCTTTGGGGGCGCTTATCTGCGGCCGCAAGTCGACCTGCAGCGTCGCCAAAGCTTAGGACTCGCCAAAAGGCCCACACAATTGCCGACGACCAGCGGCACAAATTGGCAATGACAAGTGAGAAGTGGGCGCCAAACTGCGCCCCAATCGGCCCAATCGGCCCACCCTTCTGGCCGCCCACTGTGTGTGGAAAGCTGCGGGCCTTTGCCCACGGCCAAGCGATTATATTTGGGCCCCGAATTGGCCGGAAATGGGCCGGAAGTGAGCGGAAGGGCGAGGGGCAAGTGTGAGGCTGTTGGAGTAATTTGGTGGTTGGCTAGTGTGAGCTACTGCCTCTGCGGGTGTCTGAGGGCGAGGGCGAAAGGGTGCCAGTTTATGGGGGCGGAATTTATCGCGCCTCGTTTATTCTAATGGAATTGGAGAGGCCGCCGACTCAACGAGGTGGCCACTCTCTCTGTCTGCCAGCTCACTAGCTTGGCAGACTCGCGCCCACTTGGGGCCAATTTTTGGCACCATCGGCGAGCTGCGGTGGCAAAATTGGTAGCCACCTAAGCTCCCCTCTGGCCTGCTGGGAGAACCACAAACGGGAGCCTCCTTCTGGCCCCTCAGAGTGGCTTGCCCACACCTGGACGTCCGTCATGGCAGGGACCTTGCTTAGGCCAAAGTGGACTGGCCTCACTAATCGAGCTGGGCGGCCATTAATTATCTTTTGCGACGGCAAGCGAGAGACAGGCCGCCGCTGGCACGGCGAGTTCGTGCACGCCACTGGCAGACTTCCTCTCTGCATGGCGGCCAATCGAAGGCCCACTGCCCAGGCCCAACGACAGACTAGCCGCACACTGCCAGTCGCATTTTGGGGGCGCCAATTCCAAAGACAAGCCGGACCAAACTCAGCCCAGTGAGCCGCACTGGAGCCAGTTGTGCAGCGGCCAAGCCTTAGCAGTGGCGCTCCGTGGGAGTGGCAGCCAACATGGGAATTTTGGCGCCTCTCTTGCCAGTTCATCTGGACCCATTCTGGACAAATAACTCTGCCTCTGCTGGGCCGCGGACTGTCTCTGGCCAACTGGGCGGCGCCCAATCTGTCGGCCTGTCTTCGGGCCTCGCCAGCCGAGAGAAGGGCCACATTCTGCGAGTCTAATGGAGCCATTGTGTGCCTCTGACTGCCGACAACTTCCGTCTGGGCAAAGAAGAAATAAGACCGAGACAGTTGGCGAGCTTATTTGGGGCCAGTTTCAGCCGGCTGAGTGTGTGTGACACTCGGCCGGCTGACACTGCGCCGCCCAGAAGGCAGCCTGGAGATTGGCCGCGATTGAATATTCATGCCAGATGCACAATGCTCTCCAGCACTCAACACTGACTCTCCAGCTTTGAGGGCGAGCCAATTCGAGTTGAGTGACAAGTGCACGTCTGATTGTGCTCACTTCCGTCCGCACAACGACGTGTTTTTGTGCTCCAAGATGGGCGCCAATGAGTGAGGCTGCTCCACTTGGATGGGGGGCGCCTCTTCCGCTCGGGCTGAGTTTTGGCGCCCAGTGGTTTGGTAAGAAAGCGGAAGAGAGCGAGTGGGAGAGAAAAATGGAAGAATGGTTGCCGAGCAGTGAGCAGCAGGGGGAAGAGATTGGGCCCATCGTAGGCGTTTAGTTGGACAAAATTGGACGCAATTTTCTCTGAGGCGAACACTGAGGCGAAAATCTGCGCTCCAAGCTGGAGACTCTCAGTGGCAGCCCATCGAGCTCATAGGACGCAGCTCATTGGGCAACGCGATCACGTTGCGCCCAGCGGCCAGCCGCCCAACGAGGTCAGTGTGTGGCGCCCCTGCCAGCTGCCAGACTGGAGCGAGATAAAAAAGAGTTGGGGCCACTTCCTTCCACTCGCCTGCTCGCTCGCTCGCCAGTGGGCCCACACAACAACTCGCCAGATTCCGCACACAACTGCCGTTGGCCAGTTGGCCAGCGGCCAACGTTTGGCCGCCGAGCAAGTTGTGCACAAAAACACTTTCCGCTCCACTGGAACTGGCCAACCTCCAGCAGCAGTTCCTCTTTCTCCTCCCGCCGCCTCTCCCCCTAAGCTCTGGTAATGGGCGCCCAGCTGGGGGCGCTCCAACTGGTGGCTCTCCAGCTGAGCGCCCCGCGAACTGAGTTCCGCGCCAGAAGTGGAACTCGAGCCGGAGCTGGCCCTTCGCTGGAAATCAATCTATTCCATTTGCCTTCCATTCTTCTGGCCATCATTGGCCAACTTGCCACCACCAACACAGTCTGGAAACAGTCTGAACAGTACTCACCTGGCTTGCAGTCTCTTCTTATCGTCTTGCTTGGCTGGCAGGCGGCCGAGTTGGGCCCATTTTCTCCCGCGCTCGTTTTCAATTTTTGAACCTTCAGCTGGAAACCGTCGGCCGTGCACTCGGCCCAGCGGCCCTTCTCGTACTGGCAAACTGGGCCAACCTTTGTCCCCGCGCCCAAAGACTGTGTGCCGCGCGCCTTGCTCGCCGTCCCACTCGCGCCCGCTCCACTCTGGTCGGTCTCTTTGTGCGGCCCAACTGTGCTCGAGCTAGACACACTTGCACCTCCCTTGCTCGCCGTCCTTTGACACTCGACCAGCAACCAACTGAGACTCGCCCACACGAGCAGCACCGCCCCAATCAGCTCCCATCTGCAGCAAACTCGCCTCCTTGTAGCCCTCATTCTCACCTCACTTCTGGGCCCATTTCGCCTCCTCCTCGTCTCCAATTCTACCTCCTCTAAACTCCCATCCAGCCGCAAGACAGGCTCTAGATCAGAGACGATCTCTGGAGCTTTGGGTGTCTCCAACTGAACCACTTTGGTCATTTTGCTTCCTCGTTGGTGCCTCTCTGGGAGGCTCTCTGCTGGCGCTCTCTCGGCTAAAAACTGGCTCCTCAAGCCCATTCTCTGCGGGGCCTCGAGGGTGGCCCGCAATCAGTGAGTTGTGAGCGCGACTTGCATTGGCGAGCGACTGCCGCTCGTCGCTGGCCACCAGCTGACTGAACGCGAGCGAGCTTGCGCGCCAAACCCTTAGGAGCGCCCCTATGCGTCGGGCGCGCGAGTGCGACTGCGCCCTGCTGCTCGTCTGTCAGCGCGCCGCAAGCAATCGTTTGCACTGCATACTGACTCCTCTGGGCATCTCTGCAGAGAAAGATTCTGGCTCTCCATCTCTCCAAGACTGTCTGGGGCCACTATTCAGTGAAGCGTCTCGAATGCACCCAAACGGGCTCGCCGATATCTTGCATCAACATGCCAAAGTGGCGCAAGATTATCCACTTGGTCGACGCTCGCGACCAATCTTGGCGGCCGAATCAGGTCGCTTTGGGGGAGCTTGCCATTGGAGAGCACTTTGCTCGAGAGCAGACGGACTGAAACCATTGGAAAGGCCATCAAATGTGAATCGAATGGGAGCCGAATTGGAGCGAATGGAACTGAATGGTTGGCCAGTGGCAGTGTGCAGTGTTTGCCAGCCGCAAGTGTAGGCAAAAGAGACTAGATCAAATTGGTTGCGGCCCATTTATCTTGCAGCGGCCGGCCAGACAAATGGCTTTGGTGCGGCCACTAAGCATGCTTTGTCAGTGCTCAGCCAACGGGCGAGTTCAATGCCAGTCCAATGCCAGTCCAATGCCAGTCCAATGCCAGTCAATTGGCGAGGCCGCGAGATGGATGGCCACTGAAGAGTTGGGCCAGGAAGTGGCAAGTGGGCAGAGGAAGAGTTTACTTTGCCCTTTCCGTTTCGAGAGGAGCAAAGAGAAGATCTTCCGCCTTCGAACGACGCCAAAGACTTGGTCAAATGGCGTTTGGTTACCACCTTAGGAGTAGTTTTATATCTACACTGAATATCGAATGCTAAATACTTGGATGCAAGAAAAGAGTGAAATGATAATGGCACGAGAAGGTGTCTCTTGTGCGTGTCAGTGTTCTTTTTAATGGCATTTTTCTTCGGTCTCTCCCTAAAGCTGCCTAAAGCTGTTCTCATTGGACGCTGTGGTGGAGCGCCCTCCCATCAGGCAGCTCGCATGGAGCACCAATTGAGTTCACTTTGGGAAGACTAGCTCACTGGCGGGCGGCCGTTTGCTTGAGGAACAGGTTGGCCTGGGCCATCTGTTGGTCGGTTGGCGCTGAGACTATGTACTCGGCGTTGGCCGCCGAGTCGGCCTTGGTGCCCACCTCGTTGGTCTGGATGGTGGCGCGGTAGCCGAGCTCGTCGGCGATGTACTCGACGCGACGCTCGCGCCCGTCGGCGCCCAAAATGGTGTAGAACCCTTGGACTCTGCCCTGACCGTCGCCCTGCTCGCTGTGTTGGGCGCGACCTCCGAGCGAGTCGGCCGAGTAGCTGAAAGTGTACGGGTTTGGCTTGGCCAGTGGGTCGTTCTGGGCCTGCTGCTGGGCTGGGGCGCCGCTGGCAACAGCCACAAAGGCCACACAGAGAGCTCCAATCAAGAACTGTTTGCGCCAGTTCCGAGGGTGACATTTCATCGTTCCAAGATGAAGAAGATCATTTTTTCCGTTTTTTTTTGTTTCGTGTTATGTCCAATTGCATGCAAATTAGGTGATTTTTTGCATTATTTCGATCATTTCGTCAGATTTCCGTTTTGACGTTTGGTTTTTGTTGTTTGTCGTTTGGTGGCGGCGCTTGGATTAGTTTGGGGCTCCCAATCTCAAGTGTCTGCTTGTCTAGCGGCGCCTTAGTGCAACTGTGCGCAGCTCGCCCTTCAGTAGCAAGCGTCTTGGCGCATTATTTTTTGCAAAATTTGCAAAATTTGCCGCCAAATCATCGCCGAAAAATTATAGCTGCAAAATCATGGCTGCAAAATCATTGCTCCTAAATCACAGATTACACCTTAGCACCCGCAAGATGGTGGCTCGCATGGGCCGAAATACTTACTTTGTTCATCTTGTTCTAGTCGTTAGTTGGGCTTTCCTACTTGTGATGTGAAGGGAGAGTTACTTTTCGAGTGGGTTTGGTTCGACTTTTTGATGGTCTGGGAATTGTTGTTTGGTTTGCTTGGCAGACTTGTGTGTTTACCTGATGAGTTCAATTGGACAAATTTGGCCGCTTCGAGTGCTCTGCCACATCAGTTCCACCGGCGCGTTTTTATATCCCTTCGAAAGGGAACATTTTACGATGGATTGAAATTGGCGGCCCACCTTGTTTGGCGCCGGGCGATTAGAGGCTGGTGCTGGTGCGTGTGTCTGCCTGTGCTTGCCTGAGCCAGAGGTGCGAGCGTGTCTTAGTGTAAATCCAAAACACAGAAAGAGAGAGAGAGCGGCCCTCTGATAAGTGTATGTGTGTGACAAGGTGGCCGAGAAGGCACGCGCGCCGCTTTATCGGCGGTGAGCACGCGCCCAGTTGGGCTAAGTGAATTATCACTTTGGGGGTGGGCGGCCAAGTTAGAAAACTAGAGCAAAGAGAAAGAGGGGGCGAAATGGGCGAAATGGGCGAGAGGGTTGAGGGCTGGCAAGCGAGCGAACGAGCTGAACAAATTTAGCACCACCATTCAGGAGCCACCGAAAGGAACTCATCTCCTGCTTTACTGCTGCCCTTTTTCTATCTAATCACAGTCTCCTCTGGGACACGCAGACTACACTCTAGCCTTTTCTAAAACAATTGTGGCCTTTTCCCTCCAGAAGGTTCGCTCGTCAAAGTGTGACTGGCAAGAACAAGAAGAAGAAGAAGCAACTCGAGCTTGCAGTGCCAACAGTGCAACACACACTCGCTAGTCCTTAGGCTTTCCAGTCTCGTTTCTTGACACCAGTTTGGTTCCCAGTTTATTGTTGCACAACACCAGCCACTGTGTCAGCCACTATGCTCGATCAGAGTTGGAAAGCCAGAGTTTAGGGTCGAGCCGAGGCGGCCCTAAGCTTTGGAGAAACGGAGATGCAAATGAGATACATCCGCGAGAACCATCCACTGCCAAGGACCCTCCTTGGGTGGCACAGCTTAGCTTTAGGAGCAAGACAGTCATCCAGCTCGCCTGCTCTTCACACTGCCTACTTTTGGCCTCCTGAATCAGTTTGCATTGTCGCCATTTATCATCGGATCTTGCCAGTTCGAGGCTGACACTTGTCGCACCACTCCTCTGACATTGAGGCTGGCTTCAAGTGTAGATGGCAAACTGTAGAGGATGCGGTTCAAAAATAACTAATAACCAGAGCTTGTCAAGCGCCGAGCTTGCTGAGAGGTGCTTGCTTAGCTCGCCAAAGCTAAGGGCACCTCTTTCTGCTCAAAATCTGCTTGATTTGCACAAAAGTCAGTTAATAATAATAATAATAATAACAAGGCAGAGAGGAGGGAAAAGTTGTATCTAAATTGGGCGCGAAGTGGAAGTCAATCTGGCTTCTGGCAAGCCAGATTGACTCATTAAGGCCAATTACCAGCTGAAATGAGTGCAGTTAGTCGCAGAAAGTGGCTTCCAAAACGGCAAAGCAAGATGCCTCATCATCATCCTGCTTGGTGGTGGCTTGGAGCTGCATTTGATAAGCACCATTTTGAGAGGCACTGACAGTGAGTGACTAGAGTTAGTGGCAAGGTGTTTGTCACTTGTGTGTGCTAGTCAGTTGTTGTTGTGCTGCCTCCTTGGAAGCGCAAACAAGAGGAAGTGCATTACTTACTAGCAACAGGGAGCAGCAGGTGGAGAAGATCGGCAAGAAGAAAGAGACAACAACAAGTGCAGGATACAAACAACTCTCAAGCTCGAGTCTTTATTTTCAATTATTAGCCTTTCTCTTTTATCGCTGAGAATAAGATCCTCTTCGGCTGGTGGCCCGATTTTTGACCCGAAAATTTGTCAAGAAGAACAGAAAGCTCGCCCTCTTCTTCCCTTCGGACAGCAGTCACATACCCACATACAAAGAAGGAGCCACTCTCTCCAGCTTGTTTGCATCTGCAGAGTTAGACATTTTCATGATCTGGCCACGCCGTCCGAGTGTGTAAGTTTGCAGTGTAAGCCTGGGATATTGTGCAGCCAGTTTCATCCTGAACTGTTTCTCTCTCTTTCCAGCCATCTTTTGGGCCATTATTCATAAAGGTTAACGAGCGAAGGTCTCGCAGCGGCAAGCCAAGGGGGTGCCAGCCGAACACTGTCGTCCACAAGCGAAGGCTGACTTTCTTCTTCACGTCCTCTCGCATTCCACTGCTGCTCTCTCTCTCTTTCTCGCCCGTTCACTCACCCACGCCGCTCGGCTGGCTCCATCTGGCAAGACAGCCAGAGAAGCACTCTCTGCTAAAATCGGACTCACTCGGGTCGTGCTCGAGCGTCCACTCATGGACTTGCCGAAGGGGAAATTGTGACACTTTTTCCCGCTCGAGCTCGCCAGATGGACAGCCTCTGTCTGTCCATCTTGTGGCCGCACTCTCGAACAAACAGAGTCGAGAGTGCACACAGCCAATACAAATCAGCCGCGACCGTGAAAATTGGCCCGCACTTTGCAATGGGCGGCCAAAAACCTGCAGGCTCACAAAGTGAAATCGGACTGTCTGCAGGAGGCTCGTTTCCACAATTTGTTCACAATTTGCAAATATTTGACCACATTTTGCAAAGATTTTCCCACATTCTGCTCAAATTTTCCCATATCTTCTCAAATAATCGCCCCCAATTTGCAAAAGAGCCCCCACAACTGCCTGCCTAGCATTCCAATGCATCCAAAAACTCTCCACGGACTCTCCCTAAGACCATCCCTAAGACTTCCGGCCGGTCTCGGTCACCAATGGGCGCCTCAATCGTCCTCTGAGTCGGCCTCTGCGTCGTCGTCGTTGTTGCTGTTTGCGTTGGCCTGCTGCCCGCCGGCCGGCCCGTAGCCCATGGGTCCGTTCGAGTGGCCGAACTGGTTGCTGGCCACCTGTTGGCGTCTGCCGTTCGCCCCGCCCCCCTGCTGGCCGCCCATCATGCCCTCGAAGCCCATTGGGGGCCCGAAGTTGCTTCCGTCGCCCCCGTAGACCTCGTAGCCGGCCTGCTGTTGTCCGTTGGCGGCGGCGAGCAGGCCGCTCAGGTCCACTGGCCCATAGGGCGCGTATCCATTAGCCGCAGTGGCCAACTGCTGGTGGTTGGCGCGCGAGCGAGCGCGCCGCTCCTGCTCAGCAGCGGCCGCCTGCTGCTGGCGCCCATGGAACTGGGACGCCGCCTGACTCAGACCCCCGTAGGCTCCTCCTCCTGCCGCTCCTCTGGGCCTCTGCTGGCCCCCAAAGTCGTCGTCCTCGTCGGCCGAGCTCGAGTCGCCCGGCTCGTCGGCCGCCGACTCGTCGCGGCCGCCTCCTCCCATGCCACTGCGGCCGCCGCCGCCCATCTGGCTGGAGGCGCGCGACGCCGAGGCTGGCGGGCCCACGTAGCCCGCTGGGCCGTCGTCGTCGTCGCGCTCGTCGTTGTTCGAGTTGAAGGCGCCCTGGATCTCCTTGTCGTCGATGGTGGGCCCCAAGTAGGCGCCCATCTGGTACTCGGGGTTGGCGCGTGCGGCCGCCGGCTGCTCGGCGCCCCTCACCTGGAAGTGCTGGTTGGGCTGGCCATTGCGCGCGCCCATGGGTCTAGGGGCGGCCTGGCCCGATGGGTAGTCTGCGCCCGGCTCGGACTGGGACTCGTCGTCGTTGTCGTCCGAGTTGGGCGCGGCGTAGTTTTGGCTCGGAATGCCCCGCTGCTGGCTGGGCGCCTGTTGCAGGTTCTGCTGCTTGGCCGCGTAGCTCGCCTGCTGCTGCTGCTGCTGCTGCTGCTGCCCTCCTCCTCCAGACGCCATCTGGGCCGGCCTGTAGTGCTGGAAGTGTTGCTGGCCGCCCGCCTGCTGCTGGCCAGCCGGGCCCAAAGAGCCGCCCATCGACTCGGGCTGCTCGTAGGCGCCCTCCGTGTCGGCCAGCGCCGCATCGGAGCCCTCAAAGGAGGCGCCCGCCGAGGGCATGATGAGGGGCGACGTGATCGACTGGACGAGGCGGCCCAGGTGCGACTGTGGCTGTGTGAAGAAGGTCTGCCCTAAGGAGCACTCGAAGGCCACGCTGGCCAACACGATGGCCACCAGAGCCAGTCTGTTTCTCGACTCTGTCGTTGACTTTATTGACGTCATTTTCCAATCTAGGACTTCCTGTAAAATTATAAATATTAGTTTGATACTCTCTATTTTGATACTCTCTATTTTGATACTCTCTAATTTGATACTCTCTCTCTCTCTCTCTGCCTCGCGAATTCTCCTCCTAATCTTGCTTCTGTTTTGCCGCTTCTTTCTATTTGCAGGTTCCTGTTCCAATTAGGGTTCCCAGTTCCAATTGGGCGATAGTTTGAGGTGTTCAAATCTTTTCAAAATCCTTTTGATTGAAATTTAAAGTCAGTCTGAGCTGCAAGAGTGATAAATTAATAATTTATTCTTCTCGAGAGTCAAGTCTCTCAGGTGGATCTTCTGCCTTGCGAATGTTCCATTTGGATTTGATCAGGATGAACAATGGCGGACTGTGAATACCAACAGAGACACCCCACAGATGCTAGATCATGTCGCTCTCTCTTGACCAAACTTTCACTCTCTGTGAGCCAAGTGTTTCTCGCTTGGAATCCTTCTTCGTGGTCGCAAATCTTTCGCCCACAATGGCCCAAATTTCAGACATCGAAAGTGACACTCTGTCGCGCTGGAGGAGCAGAGTTCAGCAACCAGGTTGCGCGGGAAACCTGCCTGTTTGGCTGGTGCCAAACAAGTGTGGCCAATTTGCGCCACTGTCAAGCGAGCACCTTGAGCCAGCCTGTCGGCAAGACCAACTGGGCGGCCAGATGATCAGTATTGGCGAGCGGCCTGGTTGGCGGCGGGCGAGTTCACTGTCGGCCCAGCGCATTTGACAGCCGTTCAGGCGGCCGGATCGATGAATCGTGCACTTGAACTCCAGCCACTGTTGCCGGATGGCCGCCCATGATATGGGAAGAAAGTGTTGCTCAGGTGCGGCCGAGAACTGAGCCAGCTTGGCGGCCAAATTGTCGCCTGTCAAGCGACGTCGATCTGTGTGCATCAAATGGATGCCACGACACCACAGACACACTCAATTGCCGCAATCTCAACCAAGCACAAGCACCATCCACAAGCCGCTGGCCAAGCTTATACAATGCTCGGCCCAGATGCCACTTGCTGCGCTGGTGACAAGTGAGTGTGATTGTCACTGTGATTGTGTGCTCTCATCAATGAGCAGAAAAACTATCAAATGGCCAACTGGATTACACTGTGAATCACTTTTCACACTCAATTTGGATTCAGCCAATCACAACCAAACGACCAGCTCATCATGGAACAATTTTCCCTCTTTTCAACACGCAATGATCTCATTCGCGCATTGATCTCTCTCTCTTTCTTGGCCCATGATACAGTGGCACTCGCATGCAGCCGACAGGAACAAGATTCGGACCAAAGATTCAAGTTTGGGCCGAGTGGAAGCAGCCAAAGCAACGCCCGAATCATCATACACTGTCGTGATATAATCATACCAAACTGTGCACAACTGTTCACCACTTCCGCCGGCGATGGAAAATAAAAGGCCGATCACAAAGCAACAAAAACGATTGAATTGAATAGTTGACATTAAAATAGTTGACAGAATGTCTCTATGGGACGCCACTTTCTCAAGCCACACACCAGCGGCACAAATACTGCTCCTACAATTGTGGTTATTATTATTATTGTCATTACTATAATTAGTATAATTAAAATCTGGCTTCGATGGGACAAACTCTTTTGGACGAGTTTTTATTTTGACCATGTATGACATCGTGGTTGCCGAATTTCTGCCCTAATTTCTCTCTCTGTCTCTCTCTCTTTCTATCTCTTTCTTAGTTATTTGCATGTTTATCACAAATCATGATAAGATTATTGCTTGAAGATTCAAATTTTTCTAAAGCACATAAGCCGCTCAATATCATTTCTTAAAACTCCTCTCTCTCTCACTTACTAGCCTACAGATTGTGCCAATCCGCGCACAAATATTATTAACCAACATTCCAGTTCCAAATCAATCAGTTGAATTTCATGGAACATCTCTTCTCTTCTGTGCTTCTAGATCCATTGTATATTTATCTCTTTAGGACTCGCCTGGTGCAGATGTATTTCCATCTCATTATCATGATCTACCAATCAATCATATTCCATATTGAGATTAAAATATTTCCTAGCTATGTCACCTAAAGATTTCCTAACGCGTAAAGCACTCAAACGAGCTTGGGGCTTGTCATACCAACATTCCATCATTATACTAGAGAAATCGCGCATCGAAGCAAATTTACTCCAACGATACGACATTGGAGGTCGCATTTTCTTTAGAACTACCACACTATGCATTTCCTCAGTAGTTGGATCTATTGAGACTTGATTCTGGTAGGGCAGTTCGTAGGGATCACAAATAAACGCCAACTCGTGGCCAGCGTCCTCAATTGTGGTAGTCTCCGTTGAGTCTAGAGGTATCTGACGCTGTTGGAAGGCTTGCTGGGCTGGTGTTGGCTTACCCATGTAGGAAGTATTCGGCTGAGTTGTAGGTGTGGACGACATTTCAGGTAGATCTGAGGTTCCTGGGTGAGGGGGGTGGCTAATATTTGCTGGTACGCCGTCCATCGTTGGTTGATAAATAACGCTAGCGCTTGTGCTTAGCTCGGGACCAGTGCCTGTGCTAACGGATGAAAGTTCCTTTGATTTTATGGGATATGAGTTTTGATCTTGGGCCGACGGCATAGCCTGTGGCTGTATCTGAGGTGTTTGTGCAGACCATGTCTCAGGAGCTGACTTGGATGAGGGTGCGAATGGTTTGGGAGAGGTTTCCTCTGAGTGAGATGGGGTTGTGGGAGCAGTGGTCTGCTGTTGCTCAATACTGTAAGAAAGACTTGGATCCATTAAATCGGGTTGCGCTGCGTGCACCAAGCAAGTTCGGCGAAGTATTTCCCACAACACAAGTCCTAGAGAATACACGTCCGCCGCCTTCACACCCTCGAAATCCATTACGTTGAACCTGTTGTCCAAGATCTCAGGTGCCAGATATCTCTTGGTGCCCACTCTAGTATTTGTGGGAACATCTACGACACCTGTTTGTGAATTGAACCTAACGGCCATACCCAAATCCGCTATACAACAGGTACCATCGTTTTTAACTAGTACATTTTTGCTCTTGAGATCTCTGTGAGCTATTGCAGGCTTGCCTCGAATGCCGAAAATTTCCACATGCAAATGTGATAAACCATTGGCTATTGAGAATGCCATTCGTATAGCATCGGACATATTTACAGAGTTAACTTTTAGAAAATCATATAACGACCCCATAGGATAATAATCAGTAACAAGCCAGTAACCAGTTATTCCTGCATCGTGTCTCTTATCAGTGGCTATGAATCCTAAAATATTCTTGTGCCTTAACATTGTGGTTTGATATATCTCGGCTTCTCTTTCCCAGCTACGCTCGGCCATGGGTGAAAAAATCTTAACTGCTACTGGCTCGCCTTTGTACTCGCCGCGCCACACAACACCATAATAACCCCTTCCAACGACCTTCACCAGCTCAATATCATGAGCAATACTACGTTGCGTCAGATATGGTTGCCCAGCACCCGAACCTGATGATGTATCATTCTTAGTGTACTCGCTCAGTCCCGATCCCATGGTCATGTGGAATGCTGATCTCGCTTTTCCGTCATATGTCTCTTCTGTCATGTAAGGACCAGGATGGTGCTGATTTAGAGGATGATTTTTCATGTGATTTGAGTGATTCATACTGTTTTGTGCCGAGGTCCTATGGTGATTATTTATCAGTGGCTCACGACTAGCCATACTATTAGAATCATATACTGGGGCATCAGAGTTGGCCTTGAAGGAGGATTTTTCTGAGTAATCCTCATCGCCTGGCCTGCCACTGGTCCGACGGGGCAAACCAGCCGTGCTTGTTGAGGGAGAAACAGTTTGAGCTGGCGCACTATCTTGAGTATTGATTGAGGTAGAAGCGAGTTGTTCTCTTTCAATACCTTGAGCCTCAGAATCTCGGACTTTGACTAGAGTAGGTCTGTGACGCTTTCTACCAATAGTTTGCGAAAGACCATTGACATCATTGTCTCTGTATCTCCTTAGACCTATTAATCGGCCGATAAATTGTTTCAGCGCACCACTGCTAGTGGTGGTGACAATGTCTGGATTTACAACACTAGAGGTAGACGCTCGGCGGCGTTTTCTCCTAAGATTGGCAGCATTCCTTCTGGCTACCACCATGTATGTGATGAACAAAAATGCTGCTATTGTTAGAGCCAATTGAACTGCAAATGGTAGGCTTGAGTATTGATTAACTATTTCGCTGAGAAGATTGCGATTCTTTTGTGGATAAAAATCGGCAAAGATCTCTTTAGCTTCATTTTCATCTGGCAATAAGTCGTCCTTACTGTTACAATAATCACTATCACTACAGCAGCGTCTTATGACATGCGAGGTATTTGATACGGTTTCGTTACAGACAACGTTTCTTAGAATGATTGGATCAGCTTTAGTATAACAATTATATCGTTTTTCTAATTCAAGACCATATAAATCAGTGGCCAGCGATTGAGGAGTAGCTTGTCTACTAGTAGCTAGCTTAGGGGTTGTTAAATGTGCATTTGAGGCTACAAAGGTGTTAGATTCTGAAGGGGGTGAAATAGATGAGGAAGTTAATTGTGACACCCTGAGGGGAAGAGATGAAGATTGTGGCTGTAGATTTGTGGGTTGTTTGGGTATCCATTCAGCGTAGCACAATCCGCTATCCTTAATAATGGTACAGGTGTTATTTGGACAATGATCACACAAGCATTTCAAGATTTTTTCACCATTAGGAAGGGACATCTTTGAAGCTGTATGTTTAGTGGCTGTGGGTAGTTGTCTCTCAAAGTGTAAAAGAGATCAGCTTCGAGTGCGAAATGGTAATTATGTGTGATGTGTGATTGTGTATCAATATGACAAGGGCAACAAGAATAATGATAATGATAATAATAATAATAATAATATTGCGAATGCCTGTGGTTGCTTATTGTTGTAATTAGAATTTCATTGGATCATTAAGAAGTAGACTATGACGAAAGTATTGTTGAATGGATAATGGTAAAATAGTCTAAATCGATGATAGATTGATATTAATGATAACATTGTAGGAGGGGAATATTAACTAGTTGTAGTAGTAGTAGTAGTAGTGGAGGAAAAACAGTTGATCATATGACTGAGTAGGGTCAATCTGTCGAAATTGTAGACTGGGCGAATGCCACCGTGGGCCGCCGCCACCGTTCTAACTGGAGAGGAATGTGCTTCATCGTGGCCAAGGGTTGAGAGCGAGTGCTAGTGCGAGTGTGCGAGTGTGTGTGTGTGTCTGCGTGTATGATAGACTGTCTGTATGTGCGTGTGTGTGTGTTTTCGGAACACAGTCAGTTGGTGAGTGCGTCTGTAGCGAGTGCTGAAACTTCTACTAGTTGTGTTGTGTTGTGTATGAGTTCGTGTGTGTGTGTGTGTGTGCGTCTTTGCCTCGTTCGTACTTCTTTCGACGCGTGTTAACTTTGGTTTTTTGCTTGTCTGTCTGTCTGTCTGTGTGTGTGTGATAATTTTCTTCGCGATCTTGGCGCCCAATGACTAAAGGGGCGAAAGAGATCTGTGCAGCCCTTTTCGGCTGGTCTATTCTCTTGGGCGCTTCTGCCTAAGCTTCTGCGCCAAATCCCGCCCTTTCTCTGGTGCCCAAAGGCCGGGCTCCTCGCCGCCGCCACTCAGCCCACTCGGCGCCACCAAGAGCACAAAGAGAGAGAGAGAGCTTGCCGGCCGCCCCTCATTGCCCATCAGCCAAAGTATGTGTGCTCGTTTGTGTGTGTGTTCGTGTGTGTGTGTGTGTGTGTGTGTGTGTGTGTGTGGAGGGGGAGGAAGCAAATCGGGGGGGAAGGGAAGAGATGCTGCCAGCGAGTGTTCGACAATGGGAAGAGACCGCCAGCTGCACGGGAAGCCGCCGGCACACAGCCAGCTCAGAGGCAAGACTCATGTCAGCGCTAAGGAGCAACCGGATGAGCAATTGCTGAAACTTGCAGCCAACACTGCATGACAACCAGCGCACACAGGCGCCACCTCACGCAGCTCAGACAGTTGCTCGTATTGCGAGCCGATGCTAAGCCCATATCTGCAGCCCACCAGTTAGGCCGGCGCATTAGCCACGCACTCTTTTCCAGCGGCCGCCAAGCGACGACGTGCTATTGGCGCGCAAACTTGTCCTCTCGCCGCCCACTTGTCCTTTTCCTCCTCCACACACACACACACACACAAGTACACACGCACACCCTGGCCACCTCAATGGACCAGATGGACCAGTTCTGGATTTGCCAACAAGACGAACCTGGGCCAACAAATTTGACGCACCATCTCAACACTGGCCGCGCTTGCTTACCTCTCGTCCGAAATGGCATTTCCTCTCTCTGTCTCTGACCCCATTTGCATAGCTCCAGTGACAAGAAGCAGCAGCAGCTAAAAGCTCGCCCACCATTGGGAGTGTGGCAATAATGTAGCGGTAAATTAATGGAACTCTTGTCTTGGAGGAGATGTTGCACGACCTGCTTGGACTGCTGCAGATCTAAACAGTCGGTCCTACTCAGTCCTACTAGAGACCACTAGAGATTCATAGTGAATCTTTGCTGCCGAAAACAAGCTCGAAAAACAAACTCGCCCACTTTTCCAGACCAATGGGCCTTGAGACGCTTGGCTGAGAAGCTGCTACATGAAGCAGCTTGCTCTATGTGAATGAGAGAAATATTTCGACTGTTCGAATGGTCTAGTGTTGCAAGACTACATCAAAGCAGTAAGGAAGAATCTCACAAGGAAACCTGATTCCATCCGATGAGGCGCAAAGAGGCGACCTTCTCCGAAGACTGATATTCTCTTTGTAGATCATTGGAAAATTGTTTGATTGAAAAAGTGATTCCTTTTTATCACTCTCTTTTATTTTTATCTATTACTACTCTTTTTCGTTATTACACTCTTTTTATCTAACACTTCTCCTCTCTCCCTTCCTCGAGCTCTTCTTTCTCGAAGAGAGACGAGAACTTCTTTCTCGTTTCCGTTCGCAGGCCATCTCTGAACCATCTGTTCCAACACTTTATTGTCCCGGTCATTCTGATCTTTCCGAATAAACTTTGCAGCCAGATGAGTTCCTTCACAGTGTCTAATGCTGCGATAAACTCTTCTTAAGTGCTACCACTCAAAGATCTCCGACTCAAAGAGAAAGTAACTCCTAAAAAGAGACTCTCTGTGGAAACTTTGGATACTTAGGACACTTTGGATCCACTTGCTCGCTCGAGAGAGAGAGAAAATTGGATATTTGATAAAATATCCAAAATATGAACCGATGAGTGCAATTAGACTAATTAAGTTTCATCAAGTTTCATTTTAATTATTACTAGAGTTAAATTTGAAAAACAAGTGTCCTCGAAAAAGGGGGCCCAGAAGGAGGAGAAGGAGGCGAAGAAGCCGGCTAGTGTTCAAGCGAGTGCTCCCTGATCGAGTGGGGCGATGGTGGCTCTCCCGCGGGCAGCATGAGTGAGCCGCCGCCAGGGGGCGCCACCGCGGCCGTCCCATTGTTCAGACAGGCACTGAAGGCGGCGAGCCACATTTGTGTGGTCTGGAGGTGTTGTTGCTGCTGCTGCTGTTGCTGTTGCTGTTGCTGTTGTTGCTGGGCCGCGAAGGAGGCGGCCGCTGCTTGGGGCGCCGAGGTGGCCACCAGATGGAGTGGGCTGGCGGCCAGTTGTGCAGCCGAGTGGGGCGGGCCGGCGGGCGCGAACTGGGCGCCCGAGGCGGCGGAAGCGGCGGCGGCGGCGGCCATCGCGTACCAGGGATTAGTGGCGGCGTTTGCGGCGGCGAACAACTGGTGGTAGGCGTCCAGGGGGGGCCGCTGGGCGGCGTGCTGCTGGCCCTGGTAGGCGGCGGCCGCCGCGGCAGCCGCAATGGCCGCCTCGAAGCTGGCGGCCGTCTGCTGCTGCTGCTGCTGGAGCGGAAGTGGCCCGGAAGCGGCCTGGGAGTGTGCGTGGCTCTGGCTGGCCGGTGGGTTGTTGCCTGTGGGGGCGCACTGGTTGCTGGGGTTCGAGTGGGGCGGCGCAACGGCGGAGGCAGTGGATGCGGGCGCACCTTGCGGCTGCTGGCCCGCCGACGAGCAGGTGGAGTTGGCCGAGGGGCTGGCGTGGAAGGGCGACATGGGCGGCCCGGCGAGGTGGGCGGGCGAGCCCGAGTGGTGCCCCCCGGCGGCCAGCATCGAGGGGAAGCTCCGGAACATGCCGGCCGCCGCCGCCGCCGCCGCAGCTGCAGCCGCCGGCCCCAAGGAGCCCATGTAGTCGAAGGGGTCCGCTCGGTCCAGGTCGCTGAGGCGCGACGAGTCCCGAAATCCCTTGGCGAAGGGGTTCTTGTCGATCTTCATCTTGGTGATCAGCTGGTTCTGGTAGGCAGTCACCGCCGTGAACACTGTCTCCGGAAACACAAAGGTCCTATAGCCCTCGATGTCCAACTGCGACGAGGCTGCTCCAGCCTGCGACACGCCCACCTGCTGCTGCTGTGAGCCCGCCTGTGCCACGCCCCCCTGCTTGGACTGTCCCCCCTGGTTGCAGCCTGAGGAGGGGCCGCCTCCAGCGAGACTGTTGCTGTTGCTAGTGAGATTTGCGGCATTTGGGCCGCCGCTGGATAGGAGCGGGGTGGACTTGAGCTCGATGAGGTGGACGCGCGGCTGGTACTTGTGCATGGAGTTGAGAATTATGTGGCCCGATTTGTCCATCTCGTTGTTCGTCAGCTTCACCTTCTCGAAGGATATCACTTGTCTTGAGAGCAGCTCGCCGCTGAAGGGCGAGTCTGGGTGCGGATAGAGACGCGGCTCAGCGGAGGGGTCAGCCTTGCCGGCCACCTGCCAGCAGCTCTTGTGGTAGGCGTAACGGTAGCGCTTGTTGTCCACCGGCACAATGTCCATGGAGACGGCGTAGCGGGCGTTTGGATTCAGCTTGTGGAACTGCACCTTGAGGACGGGGAACATGCGCCGGCCCGTTTTGGTGATGATCATTTCGGTGTTCAACGAGTGGAACTTGTCCCACATGTCCTTGTTGTCCAGCGTGCACTCCACCTGGTTGAGCCGCGCCGAGGACGACGAGGTGGAGCTCGAGCTGGAGCTCGAGGTGCACGACTGGGCGCAGTTTCCGCCCGAGCTCGACGGCTCGCCCAGCGGCCCCAAGCCGCTCGTGCTGGCCCCCTGCAGGCCGCGCTGCTGGCCCTTGGGGCTCGAGAACTCGAGCTTCGCCTCAGCCAGCCGCTGCTGGCCCGCCGCCGACTGCTGCAGCTGGCCCAGAGGCTGCTGCTGCTGCCGGAGGGGCGTCTGCAGCCAAAAGGCGTCCAGCGGGTCCGGGTGGGCGTGGCCGCCGCCACCAGAAGACTCAAGCTTGGGGCCGCCCAGCTGGAAGGGGCCCGCTGGGTTCTGGTGGTGGAGGTTGGGTGGCGGCGAGTGGGCCTCGCTCGCACTTGGCTGGCCGCCCATCGAGAGCGGCGACGAGCAGCTCTCGGCCGAGGAGGCGCGCGAGCCAGACGACGAGCCGGGGGAGCGCGCCGCGCGGGAGCCC
>Ga0058701_10000162_pt1 | contig 56254 bp, 35 predicted proteins | sample AgamicOrMae_FD_97039 | JGI IMG/M metagenome (GOLD analysis project Ga0058701, IMG submission 97039) | Agave microbial communities from Guanajuato, Mexico - Or.Ma.e | ecosystem: Host-associated > Plants > Phyllosphere > Phylloplane/Leaf | place: Guanajuato, Mexico | collected 2012-06-04
CACCAGATTGGCTGGAGTGAAAAAGAGAATCCCAAGCTGAGGGCCAAGCGGGTGCAATGAGAACATCTGTCACAATCCATACAGTATACATGGACTATTGCGCATCATTGGCCGAAAGTTGCTGCCTCTCGCATCACTGGTTCATCATCTAGGGGCCCCTTTAGCTAATAATCTGCATGAATTTTGTTATTGTACGGTTAGAGTGGCACAAGACATGACCCCACAGATTTTCGACACCGGATCCGGGGGTGCAATGAAATTCATGATTCCAGGTTACGATCCGGAACTACACACAATGGCTTGTCTCAGAATTCAAAGTCCAGCAGATTGAGACGGATGACAGGGACCACTTTGATCGATATAGCTCGTCTTCGTGCGGATAGTTTGTCTGCATCATTCTCCACTTCATGCTCTTTGTCGATGCGTAGGATATCTCGACAAGAACAGGGGGTTAAGACAAACGAATTGCAAGAGGCTAGATGATGCATGGACATCTTAGTCGATTTTAATGAGATGGTTGGAGTCGATGGATATAAAAGAGATAGATTCCATACTGTGATGATTTGGCAGGTTGGAAACCTAAAATCAATAGCCGAAACTAGTCAGCATCAGCTCGAGATGAATTGAGCTCATCTCCAATCAATTCGCGCATGAGTGACTCAATGGATGCGAAGATGATCATACGCCTAAGATCGGTGTCTGGCAAATCCAGATCTTCCTCGCTCGTAACTTCTGTACTGATTGCCTGCTCATACTCTGGGTTTGATGTTTCGTGTAATTTGATTCCTTCCTCAAGAAACAGTTGCGACATGGGGTAATGAAGTCGGACTGGACAGGATTCGTCCTTGGCTGCGTACAAGTACAATTCTAGCTTATCCCCTTTCGCTTGTGGATTGACTATTCTACCTTTGAGCACCTTGTAGTCATTGTTTGAATGCCGAGATATATCAATCATTAAGTTACTCGCTCTGAGACGTAGGCTCTCGTCGTTATTTATGGTTGGGCTTATATTTGCTAGTTTGCATGCGATAGCTTGAAACGGCAACTGCCTCAGATGATATGGCGTTGCTTCAAACAAATCTGAGCGTGCGACAATTTGTCTGTCACCATGGTCCAAGCACACAACACGGTACCTAGCGAGTTTCCTCTCGTCCTCATCAATCACGACGTTCAAATCACGATCCTCATTCTGATCAATCAATTCACTCACGATCCTTACTCTATTTATAGCGTAAACTTTTTCTCCCATTTGATTGATCGAACCGAGATCGAGACGCGCCAAACAGTAGACATCAATATCGAGATGTTGTAGAGTAGCCAATTTTCTTCCCACGTAATCCTCCAACAAGCTATCTTCCAGATCAATCAGCCGTTTGTTGAACTCCACTTGTCTGACTACAATGTTCTCAAAACGCTGATCTCGTCCAACATTCAGGAGGAATAGATCCAAGATTGGTTTATCTCTTCTGAGGAATGCATAATTGGCGCATTGATTCAATTTTTGTGAGTTCCATTTTCCCAAAGTTAACAGACGTATTGAAGGACCAAGATATTCCGGTTCTCCAGTGGTCGTTTCAGCAAGACCGTCGCGACACAGCTCTTTGTGGGGCTGTATGCTTATTATGTCGGTGGAATCAATGTTAGCCAGCTCTCTAGATACAACCATATTGTCCATCCAGAAGCAGTTGTCTTTGTTCAATCTCAACCATGCCGTTACACTGCAGATGTTCTGCTGAGTGACCTTTTCGAAAAACTGCCTCTTAGTCTTATAGTGCCAATTTGGCTCGTTTGAAATGGGCTTGTAACCAATATGGAAGGCTCGATGGGCCTGAGGTTCAATGGATTCAAGGCTCTCAGGAAGTTCAAACAAATTTTTCACATAAACTTCCACTCGAGAGCCATAATCAATCTTTTTCACTGGCAGTAGCTTAGAATACTCCAATTGGGGATTGATTCGAGCCAATGAATTACTTATATGGCTTTCGTCTTCATTTCGCTCGATCTCGTGCTTAGGCTCGTCAAGCAACAGAACTCGGTCTACGCGAGCCTCTTGGTGGAAATAGACACCATAAATGCCTCCCTTCCTAATCTTGCTGATGGGGAGTGATCTTGGCGCGGCGTCTCTAAACTTGTCCAGTTGGACTTGCAACTTTTTCATATAGTCCCGTCCAGATAATGGGAACTTGGTCCAGTTTATGTTGCTGATATCACGATGGGCCTCGAACCAGAAATAGTACTCGCTCGGGCTGACTACATGAGTGAGAGTCATCTTTAGTTGACCATCATGCGGCCATCGGTTGCTTGCTTGTTTGTCTCTCATCAATGAATGCCTATCAGGACAGTATGAGCCAAAACGGTCTTCGCGGCTCAACTTAGCAAATCGACATAGCCCAATTGCTGCCCATCGCCAGCATAAATAGCTCGCGCGCTCGTCTATATAATCTCTCAAGGCTGACTTTGTTCCCCGTAAAGTGGAACTTGACCTTGAAACTAGATCATAAAGTTGCTCTGATTGGGAGCTCGATGTTTTTGGGCCCAGGAAGATAGTCGTCAAAAGGCCACATCTTTCATTCTGAATATGCTTGTGCATCAGTCTGAACCTTTGATCAAACACCAGCATGTCATTCGGTAACGAAAAGTGGATGAGGTGGGTGATGTCACTAAGCTGATTACGTGAGGCAGTGAGTTCAACTTCATGATCGATTGCTGCATCCGACAAGATAAGGATGGGCTCTCGCTTCGAACGGCCATTTGAAGAGGAGTAGCTCCTTTGCCCTAGCTCTTTCGCATCGACCAATCTTATTGGGAGGTCAGGTATCCTTCTGCCCAACTTGTCCCCGAGTTCAGAGGCCTCAAGGTCATTACTGCACACAATTGCAAATTTTTCCTTCGCACCATTAGCTTTCTCATGGTTAGTCTCTGTGATGAAGCTCACCAATTTGGTCAATCTGTCTATCTTGTCTACCGGATCCTGGTAGAATTCCATCTCGAACCTTGCGTTAAGAAAGACAGAAGCCTCCGCAATAGATCCGAATATCACTATCCTTTGGGGAAACATATTATTGATGAATTTCTTCACCAACTCGGTCCATTTTCTGGAAAACATGGAGATTCGAACTTGGGCAACTTTTGATCTGGCTCTACTTTCGAGCAAACCAACCTCACTCAGATAGGCACTCATCAATTCTTGTATCCGGTAATTATGAAGTTGGAGACACAAGTCGACATCGTCAAATATCACATGCTCAGCCGAAGAGAAGCGTATTGCTCTAAGTTCCAAGCTCTTGATCAATGCTGGAGGTGTACCTATCAGTATAGAACTCTCGTGGCATCTCAAGCATAGCTTGTCTTCTGGTTGGTCAACGCTCACACTTCTCGCAATCGGCATCATCTTACGAATACTCTTAGGGTCACTCTCGATCGACGCGTAGGCTTGTTGCTTCATTTCGTCAATTTTCCTCACCAAATAGTCGGCCTGATCGTGCGTTGACGATATGATCAGACATTTTGGATAGCTGCGTAGATCGTCTAGATTTTCCGTCTCTAAATCAACCTCATCGGTGACATTCCTTCTGATTAGATCGGAGACTATATATATCAAGTGAGCGTATGTCTTTCCGCTCCCTCGAGGAGATACACACAGTACGGGAAACATACTATGATGCATTTTTGGCCAGCAGTAACGTTGTATGGGTACAGCGTGATCAACCTTGAGAGCCTCCATCATGCTCCTCAGCCTCTTGTCTCTCCTTATGATATTGTCCAGCTTCCAGAGCTCTTTTGTCCCGAATGTGTTCTTTTCGAAGAAGACGCATTCAGTGTCATTGTGTGTCTTGAGGTAGTCCAAAAGCTTATTCACCTCTACCCTCGGTCCAAAGAGAATCGAGTCGTTATAGTCCTCTGATGTTGGTGTGTGCTTAGGCGTGGACATCGTGTCTCCGCAATACTCTCTTCGGTTAGGTGATGATCATCAGTGAGAGATACCAATCTTGATTGAATTGAATTTATGGACCAAGAGTTTGAGGTAGTCTGAGTACCAGACTGGTTGAAATAATCATGTCAAACTGGTTACGACTGTAAAGGGTAACCACAACCCACGAGCGCGTGTTCCATCCGTGTGGGGGACACAAGTGTCCAGTGCGTGCCAAAATGTTGTTGAAAAAAGCGTGTAGTTTCCTCGTTTTTACATTGTTTGTGTTTGCTCTGCAGTGGACATCTTGATTCCAATCGAAGCAACAGGTTATCGGCAGGCCGGTCAGAAAACTTATCTCAGATTTGATGGAGCCTTTTTATCTGTCATATGACGAATTTTGGGAATGGTTCAATCGAGAACGTGAGCCGAAGAGGATCAAGACGAGCTGTGAGCCCGCGAACACCCCTACCATCACCCTACCTAGCAAAACCAAAAAACCAGTCAGACACATAGCTGATACTGAGGCCTCCATCAAGTATGATTCACGATATGTCATCATGTATGGGAAACATCGACCGTCTAAAAAATCTAAGGTTTGGGAAGGTGACGGTTATCTCACATTCGTCAACGGAGTGGCACATCTCTCGGACCTCAGAGGGAGAATTCTAGAAGAGCCGACTATACTGGACGATGTTGACATGGAAAGTGTAAAGAACCTAGGCGAGCTTATGATTGGTAACACAGAGGTCCAAGTAGTAGACTCAGATCAAAAAAAATGCCAGTAGGAGTCTGAGTTTATTATGCGACAATTCACTCGACGCGTAGCTTCTTGACTGGACTTGGCTGGACTAGCTCGACAGTTTGTCTAATTGGTCGACCCGCTGCCTCACGATTTCTCAATCTGTGTGTCTCAACATCAATATCTTGACGCAAAATTCCACTCACGATAAACTCGGAACCGACAATATCAATACCGCTTGCCTCGATTGCGGAAACAAGGTGAAAATCCTGTTGATTGGTAACAACAATAAAAATTTTTCCAGTTGATCTTATTTTGCTTAATTGTTCTCGCGTGGGCAACTTCTTGTGGACCATCATTCCACCAGCTGATTCAATCATTAACTTCAAGTCTGCCACTTTGGCTTTGACAGACGGGGTAACAAAGAATATGTAATTTTGGAACAGCAACCTATCGCCTCTCTTCTTGCGCTTAAGCAGAGATCGAACCAGATTCACAGAGAATTTCTCCTCACCTTCAGGATCTTGGATGAGAAAGGCTTTCTCTTCAAGAACTGCCTTTCTTGAGTGAGATTCAATCAACCACTTGTAATGTAGGACGTATTTGGCACGATTCATAGCGCATATGAAGTTTGGGGTCCTACTTATGCGATCAACCACCAGGTGAGTACAATCGATCGAGCTGTTCGCTAGTCCAAGATTCAACTGGATAGCATAAGTTGATAGTTCAGAGATGAGCTTTCTGTCGAGCCTAGTAAAGAATACACGAACTGGCTCTTTCGAGGACCGCAGTTTATAGTCATCACTTTGACTATAACTCGCGGTTGTAGACTGAGTCTCTTTGCAATCCAAGAAAACATCCTCCTGGACCTCGAGACTTGGAGGCTTCTCTCTGGGCTGATCGTTCGGTGGAGGGCTGATAGGTTTCGTCCATGGAGCCATGAGATCTCTGATACAACGATACGATTCAATCTTTAAATGGTCAGTACTAGTGAAATTCTGATATTTAGCCAGCGGCAAGAGAGTAGCGAAATCCTTCGACTCTCCGAGCATATAATCAACAATTATCTGACAATTGGCTATGGGTGTGCGCCAGACGATTGCCCTTTCATACTTTTCTCCACCAGGGCTGCCGCAAATAAGCAGGGTATTCTTCTGACAGAAACTATTTGTGTATGTAGCACCGGTCTTGACAATCATCTCAACCAACTCGCGCCTTTCTCTTCCTTTGATATTGGTCACTGCTATCAACTGGTCTCTTAGGGGTTTATCACCAGCATGATACCAGCTAGGTAGATGCAGAGCTTTCCATGGATAGCTGAACTGGTTAGAGGCTATTACGTCGTTGATCCAGTAAACTGTTACACAACGAATACCCTTTTCAAGAGCTTGGGTGCATTCTTTAGTCGACCTTGTTTCGCAAATGAGATGCGTAATGTCTGTATCATCGTGGACGATACTGCCACCAAATTCCAATATCGCGCTGGACCATAACGTTCTGTCCTCACTGTCGACATCGTCATACTCAATCATCTTAAAACGACAACCTGCTAGAGGCAAGCCATCTGGAGATTTGTACTCTGCAGAATAACCGAAATACTTGATGCTATCATCCACCACGGGCACCTTTGCGCGCAATTCTGCCAAGTTTGTCTCTTTCTTGTTATCGAATATAGAGGGATGTGGTTGAGGTTGGACTAAGGAAGGCCTCGATGCTCTAACCTGCTGCGAGCCAATGTTTTGAGCCGCTACTTGGTGCCGGACTAGTTGTCTAGAATCTGACTGATTGATGTGCACCGTTCTGGGAGCTCTGAGACCCATCTGTGGTGCTGATGGCACATTTGGGCGGAGGAGTGGCTGTTGCGGTTGTGCCATAGGTTGTGGTTGAGATTGAGCAAATTGTTGGCTTCGTTGCGGCATACCAACTTGCTGCTGTTGCGGATGCTGCTGCGAATTTTGCTGCATCGGCCCTTGTGACTGATGGTGACTTTGTGATACATAGGATGGCTGTGATTGATATTGCTGCGGACCTTGGTGGATCTGATCGTGCATGTACCCGTCTTGAATGTTGGATTCCTGCGGCATTGGCTGCCTGATAGACACTTGTGGCTGCATGGGTATCTGATTTTGTGGGTTTTGGTTATAATATGTCTGGGGCCTCTGCGGAACTCCTTGTGTAAAACTGTTGGTCATAGGCGGTTGTTGCTGAGAGTAAGCTTGATATGGCCTTTGTTGAACTTGACTATTTGGATCGATCTGCTGCACAGGCTGGTTTGAACCCATACGGGGATGCATCTGATTGCCTTGATAAGGAGCCCTTTGTTGGGTGAAAATGTTGGGCTGGGGTAGTCTGCTCACTGGTTGCTGACCCACCAATCCGTGTTGTTGCTGCGCCACAGGTATCTGAGCACCAGGTTGGTAGGTCGGCCCTGGAGTTAAGTGCTGAACACCAGGACCATTCTGATAAGGCCCTATCTTTCTGTAGGAATTGTTGTAGTCAGCATTGGCTCTCCTTTGATCGTCAGTCATGGGTCGAGGCATTTGCTGTGCCATCCGAACGGGTTGCCTTTGATCAATGGGCACGGTAGTATTCGATAGAGGAATGGATCTGAATCTGTGCTGAGGCGGTGCTCGATTGATAACGTTTGCGACGATGCGAGGCCGAGGCAAGTGAGAATTCGATCCTGTTTGCGTCTGCACTTTCGGGTATGTATTCTGGAGCTGTTGATATTGAGCATCATTCGGTTTAAGTTGCGTGGTATGAGGCTGATTGGTCGGTCGAAGAGGTGTTGGATTTGAGGGAGATTCTGAGGTTCCGTTTAATTGATTTTGGTAGTTGTGTGATTCTGGACGATATATTGAATCATCCGGGTCTGTATCTTTGTTTTGGGGTTCTTTTGGCGGGGCTGGTCTGACATCGATGATCTGTTCTCCCACTGGCTGAACGACAGTAGATGGAGGCGTCGGAGGGGGTAGTGGTGCTGGTGGCGGTGGGCCATTCAAGAGCGCAGGGTCGTAAATAACTTCATCACAGGATCTCGTCTGGGTGATTGAATCTATCACCCAATCTGGCGCGACAATCTTTAAGTGGCTATTGGTTGAGCGTGTTGAATCATTAGGTTTACTAGTTGAGATTAGGTGTGTTGCCATGGAAAGTTCTTTGCTAACCTTGCCACCGTAGAATGTTATTGTGGCTGCAAGGATCTCGGTATCTTTTTGGGTTAAATCTTCGGAAAATGCGGCCACTACATTGTGGAATACACGCTTGGTCGGATTGAAGGCTTCGGGAGGCAGTATCAATTTTGCTCTGAGAGATAGATTAACCCAGAGGGATGTTACTACTGGTTTATCGAAAAGCTCCACTGCTTCATCAGCCTCAGGGCAGTTCCTATCAGCGATAACATGGGTAACTATATCAGATAAATAGTTGATATGCTTGGCTCCACCTTCTAATAGTTGTTTCTTCACCTCATCAGGGTTGTTGCAGTCAGCCAGGACAAATTTGACATCTGAGAACAGATTGACTCCATCCATGGCTATGGATTTGGAGTCACTTGGAGCGGGCTCTATATATCTTTAGTTGATCTAAACGGAAGGCAAGATGATGGCATCGGGTGATTATGTTTAAGAAGTTTCCACAAGAGAGACCATGACCTTGTGGGGCTGTTTGGAAATAATCGATGGATTAAGACGAGAAGTCGTCCATGGGATAGGTGATGAGATTAGACTTGGGAGCGGGAATAGGCTGACAAGTTAGTGGTGTAGATAATGTTTATCGTACCATTGATATTGAGTCCTTGGAGTTGCGCGCGGAAAACACACTTTTTTGTTTGCATGGTTAGGCCGGGTCAGCGAGCGGTGCGCACCCTGAAATTTGGTCCTCGTATTGCAGTGCAATTATTGCACGGTCACAACCGCGCGCGAGCCATCGCTCAACACACAGAGGTTGCTCGAGGCCCCCATTCTGAAATTTAGAGAACCCTAGATTGGATCAGCGGCCGGGGGTCTGCAAGTGGAGTCACGCAAGCCTATCGGCAGCTAGTGCACAAGATCGGTATGCAATCCTCCGCTCTATGATACAGACATGTGAAGCCTAAATGAAACACATAATGGGGATACGTCTCCATATGAACTCTAGTGTTCTCCTAGTTCGCTACACTCGAAGGTCGCCCAAAGCGCTTGTTCTTCTGCCTCGCAAGAACCACACATGGTTTCAAACCGAAAGAGTTTCCTTCATACGACTAGGTAAAAGACGCAAATTTCACTGACCATCTAGGACAAGCTGATTCGGATTACCAGAGTGGGTGTCCTTATTTTACCAAGAACTTAGCCGCTCGATTAATATTGGAGATGTTAGCTCAACAACCCCAGCAACTAGTTAGGTCCCTACTCCAAAACTCAACACGTGCATCCTCAACATGGTGGTCCTCTGTCGAGATGGGGCCTCCTGATCCAATCCTGGGTGTCACCGAGGCCTTCAAAAGAGACACCAACCCAAAAAAGATAAATCTAGGTGTTGGAGCCTATCGTGATGACAACGGAAAGCCTTACATTCTTCCTTGTGTCAAGGAGGCTGAGAAAAGAGTAAGCGCTGCTAACCTTGATCACGAGTATCTACCTATCAGCGGCAATGCGAAATTTTGTCAGGCTGCAGCCGAGTTGGCTTTCGGTAAAGACAGCTCCATTATTAAAGATGCTGTCAACGTCACCGTCCAGGGTCTATCTGGAACGGGTTCGCTCACTCTAGGTGCAGCCTTTCTTAGAGATCACTTCAAAGGTTCGAAAGATCTCTACTTGCCGAAGCCCACGTGGGGTAACCACATACCATTATTTAAGAAGAACGGATTCAATATTAAGCATTACGCCTATTACGATGCAAAGACCTGTGGTTTTGACCTTAAAGGATGCCTTGAGGACATCAACAAAATACCGGAGCACTCGATCATAGTACTACACGCTTGTGCTCACAATCCTAGCGGGGTGGATCCGAAGCCAAAAGAGTGGGAGCAAATTTCTGAAGTAGTCAAAAAGAGAAAACTATTCCCATTCTTCGATATGGCCTACCAGGGTTTTGCCTCAGGAGACGTTGATCGTGATGCCTATGCCTTAAGACTGTTCATTAAGGATGGGCATCAGGTCGCCCTGGCACAATCGTTCGCCAAAAATATGGGTCTCTACGGTCAACGTGTGGGCGCCTTCTCACTCACTGCCTGCGACCAGGAAGAGGCAGCCCGATTGATGTCACAATTGAAAATAGTCATTAGACCCATGTACTCAAACCCTCCCCTTCATGGCGCCAGGATTGCTGAGACGGTTCTAACCGACAGTGCTCTATATGCTCAATGGTTGAAAGACGTCAAGGGGATGGCGGATAGGATTATATCCATGAGACAGGCTCTACGGAGCGGCTTGACACGTGAAGGCTCAAGAAGGGATTGGTCGCATGTAACCGACACGATAGGTATGTTCTGTTATACAGGTATGAACTCTGATCAAGTCACACGTCTATGGAACGAGTTTAGCGTTTACTTGACTAAAGATGGTCGCGTAAGTATTGCTGGCATAACCTCGAAGAATGTTGAATACTTGGCTCATGCAATTCACCAGGTAACAAAGTGAATGGATGCTGAATACAATATGTACGCTTCTGTTGCACCCACTCTATTAAAAATCGTTAGCGCTCATCAGTGATGAATTATGAGTTTATTGGATGAACCTTGCTTTCTTCTCTTATCATATTGCGAGTAGGTCCCGTCGTTACAAGATCACAAGCTGGTCTAGGGGCTACCAGGACGTTTTCTTACGTAATAGTCTACGTCAAGACCAGGTTGGAACTCTCTAGATATCTGAACCAGTGCAGCATCAGTGCACAAGAATTTGGGCTCATATTGACCCTTCATTGGGACCATAATATGATAGAAAAAAGCGCTGAAGCCAAGCACATACGGGGTAGCTGTTCAAGGGGTTATAAGAGATGGGGTTAAGCAAATTAGTAAGATGGCGGTAATTTGCAAAATATTAAACGTTGAGCTGCAACTTACAAGTTAAGGCCAGTTTGAGGGTCATCTTTAAAGGTAGAGAAAGACTTTAGTGTTACAATATCAAGATTTCTTCGAATTATCATTCACCAGGTTGGTTGCTCTAACTGATAATGTATTGGATAGGCATAGATAGTTGAGCACAACTTTAGCATGGCCTATCAGTATGATCTTCAGCTCGATGTATTCTTGCGCAAACAATCTCAAATTCCTGCGGGAAAGTGAACAGTCAAACAATCTGCAGGAAGCTGATCGAACTGACGCCCCCATATAGAATAGTGTTTTGACTACGGACAGTTGTGTGTCGGCGATTTGGCGTAGGTTTGTGAAGGAAAAATTACTGTGCAGGTGTGCATTCGCTGTCGCCACCGCCCAAATTTTGAATGGGAACGCGAAACTCACAATTTTGCGTTTTATTTTTCTCACTCATTTGCAAAGGAAGACTAAACATTTCTACTGAGGTGAACAAAACGAAAGTTCTCATTAGGATGGGGGAACTGGAGTATATACTTGCAATATCATAGTGGTTGGGAGTTCTCTGGCAACATTGGAGTCGGCTCTCCAACTGATACCCTGGTATACCGATATACTCAAAATAACAGCATGCAAAGGACAAGATCGTCACGAGCGAACAGCTCCACTAACAGCCGCCGAGATAGTGACATTGGCGATGGAGACCTAGGTGAAAGCAACGTCAATCCTCAACGCTATCTACAGCAACCAGTTTGTAATCGTTTTGGTTTCATCGTCGACGAGAGCGAAGATGGTGCTGCTAACGGTAGGAATTTCAACAATGATGACCTAGGTGATGATAAACTAACTAAAGAACAGGCAATCGCCAAGATTCTCAAGCGTGAGAAGAAGTGGCTTGACATGATCAAAAACTGGGACAAATGGATATTATCTAAAAGATTCGAACATACTAAAAAACGGTGTAGAAAGGGCATACCAAGTGCTGTTAGAGGCGAGGCATGGTTTCATTTATCTGGTGGGCACATATCATTGAGGAAATATTCTAAGTTTTACGAGAAGCTAGAGAGAGAACCAGGTGACGAACAAGTCTGCGATGAGATTCGCAAGGATATACATAGACAGTTCCCAAACCATGAATTGTTTCGTGAAGCGAACGGACATGGCCAACAGAGTTTATTCAGCGTTCTCAAGTGTTTCTCAATTGTTAGAAAAGAAATCTCTTACTGTCAAGGTTTAGCGCCGGTCGCTTCGATACTTCTCATGAACATGCCGCCACCACATGCCTTTTGGTCTCTAGTTGCCATTACCGATCACTATGTACCAGGCTACTACCTGCCAGGCTTCCAAGCAGTCCAGCTCCATGGAAAGATGCTCTTCGGACTGTTGAAAAAGTATGCTCCAGTATCATATAGAGTACTTAAAAAGGCTGAAATAGACCCAGTCCTCTACATGTTCGAGTGGTTCATGTGTTTATTTGTCCGCAATCTTCCTTGGGCAACAGTATTGAGAATATGGGATATGTTCCTATGTGAAGGTATAGTGGTCATATTCAAAGCTGCCATAGTAATTTTAGGAACAACGCTGACGAGCGACCACAGAAAGATGGACCAGCATGATGTGTTACAGTTGTTGAAGAATGTTCCGGAGTCACAGTTACAAGAATCTGTTTTCATACCAAAAGTTCTAAAGCTCAACCTAACCGATAAGCACCTCAAGAGAGAGCACAGTAGACAACTAAGAAAGAAAACTAAGAACAAATGAATGTGATCAAGTTGGACAGAGTCTTAAGACGCAAGAACTCGATAAGGTCTACAGCTGAATTGTGACAGAATCATCTTTCGACGAGCGAATAAAATATGGATTGATATTGGGTAACCAGGTCTATGCACTTCATGTCAGCTTCGCCATTTCCTTTTCCGGCTCAGATACCATCGTCTCTCAAGCACACTGATGGAGAATGACTGCGAATCGCCTAATACTTCGTTGAACACCTTGAACGTCGCTGATCCAGAATTTCTGTGAGACTTTCAATTTCGAGAGTGGATAGGAAACAAAAGTGATCGCCGAAATCAGTTCCGGCGAAATACGGTTTGAATCGATCAGCAAGCGCAGCGAGATAATTGATATGTCTCGGCTCGGTTTGCTTGAATTTGCGGTTTGATTGCAGGCTGAATTCCAACAACTCCATAACCGCTGTAGCTCGCCAAACTTGTGGATCGATGTGAAATGAAGAAGTCCTTAGTGAGCGGCGCGTATTTCACCCGCGTGGGCTCAGGTTGATTCGCGTTTTCGGGCGCAGCTCTTCGTTCATCTTCAGCCAGAATCTGGGCAATTTGTTATGCCTCGTTCCTCACGAGATGCTTCTACGAAATAGATGACGGATTCTATCTGAAAAGTGTACACCTTTTAGACCAACTCCGTCATATTTATGAAACTGACCTCAAAGACCAACACATGACTTCCCCTGAAGTTAGAAGCCCATCAGTAGATGATGGGGAATCCGGTGAATATTCTAATTTGCCAACACCGGATTATTCCAATCTGCTCGGATACTCACAAAAGATGACCCGCTCTTTATTCGGCGACCAATTGTTTACATACTCAGACGGCCTTACTGTCCACGACTCGAGGACGACCAGGAGGAAAGGAGCAATCAAGAAAATAAAGGCAAACGACCTCTATGGTGATCTTGTGGAGAGACTAGTCAAACCAACCCACCCATTGGCTCGACCAATGCCAGTAGTATCAAGTTCGGACCAGCTCGATTCGAGATCTACTATTACGAAAGATCTCGGCAACAATCTGTCTCTAGTCATAAGCAATCCAGAAAAATCAGTCTCCCAGAAGCGTATTGAGTCAGCTGCAAAATCTGCTCGAGCCTTACTGAACCCATGGATAAACTCAATAGACAGGAAAGCACAGGCAATGGAGGAAATTCTCAATCCAGAATGGCACCCACCCTGGAAACTCTATAGGATGATAAGCGGCCATGGAGGATGGGTGCACAGTTTGGCGGTGGATCCCGGTAACATGTGGTTTGCCAGTGGTTGCCGTGATGGTTTGATTAAAATATGGGACATTGCAAGTGGGAGACTTCGGATTACATTGACAGGACACATCTCCGGCGTACGGGGCCTCAGTGTCAGTGATAGGCATCCATACTTATTCTCGTGTGGTGATGATAAAATGGTCAAATGTTGGGATCTGGAGCAAAATCAGGTTGTTCGACATTATCATGGGCATTTGAGCGGTGTTTATTGTTTGGCTATCCACCCGTCCGAAAATATAATTGTCACTGGAGGTCGGGATTCAGTTGCTCGTGTCTGGGATATGCGGACCAAAGAGCAAGTTCACTGCCTGACTGGGCACACCAGCACAGTTGGTACAGTTCTATGCTCGAGCAATGATCCTCAGATCATCACTGGTTCTTATGATACAACTATCCGCTTGTGGGACATAAGGCTCGGAAAAACGATAAATACTTTGACCAATCACAAGAAAAGCATCAGGACGTTAGCTTTCAACCATGATGGCAGTGCATTTGTTTCGGGGGCTACGGATAATATCAAGCAGTGGTCTTTGCCTGATGGTAAATTTGTACAGAATTTCAGCGGTCACGATTCCATAATCAATTGTGTTGCAACAAACAAAGACAATGTCCTGGTGTCGGGGGCAGATAACGGAACTCTCTTCTTCTGGGATTGGAGAACCGGGTACAATTTTCAGCGTTTAGCCTCGCCAGTGCAGAGAGGTTCTATAGAGTCCGAGGCGGGAATCATGGCGTTATCTTTTGATCGGAGTGGAGCAAGATTGATCACAGGCGAATCAGACAAGACGATAAAAATGTATCGCGAGGATCCAAACGCAACAGAAGCAACGCATCCAATCGACTGGAAGCTGGATATTGCCAAGCAAAATCGCTTCTAAGCACTGTTGTGTAATGGTTTGGATGTTGATGATGGTTTGTGAGAAGAAATGATGAACTAGTTGCTACAGAAAAAAGAGCAACCGCGCCCTGGGGGTCTCTTTTATTGGGTTAACAGTTCAGAGCAATAATGCACATAACTGCAAAGTGATAACGGTACTGCCATACAGATTAGGGAAGCATTTGCTCGCTCTCATCGTTATCTTCTCCCTAATCGTTCGAATCATTTGTTCCTAGTATGTTGGCGTATATGAGCTTGATAATCAGGTTAATTGTCTCGGCGAAGTTGGTCCATACTTTTTCGAACCAAGCGCGATTCTATCGATCAAGAGCGATGAAGAAATGCAAGTTTCAATCCATCCATTGGCAAGAATTGCGACCGCCACAAGTTGTGGTGGCTCGTGCTCGATTCAATGGTTAATATGTATCGCGGCCCTTAGTATCGTCAAGCTCACCATATCTAGTGCAGAGCCCAGCAACAACAACAACCTCACAGGAGATGGAGAAACATTTGGACAAATGACAACGGAGATGATTCCAGATAAATTTGTAATCATCAACAGCCGAAAAAATCGACAAGGTTTTATCGTTTCGCCAGGTTACCCTCGGAGCGCCCCATGGGGACTAGTGGCAAATGTCTTACTTGAAATATCCAATGAAAGTGGATCTTCAATAGAATTGGACACCGTGAGGCTGACTGCGATAGATCTAAATTTGCAAACTGCAAATACTTGCGCCGGTGAGTCGATAAATGTATACCTGGTTGAGCAGGATGATTTTATTGACCCATCCAAGATGGTCTATTCATTCTGCGGCTCAGGGCCCCTAAGGCCAATCTTGGTGAGCAGCAAGAGAATTGTCGTACAATATTCTTGCGACGAATTTGTTGCAACGAGTATCAATGGTCAAAGCCGTGGATTCAAGTTGAAGTACGAGTTCCTAAATTATAAGGCTCACCTATTCGACGGTTGCGAGCAACCAAATCATTTCAAGTGTCGTAATAGGAAGTGTATATCGAACGACCTGAAGTGCAACAAGTTTGACGATTGCGGCGATGCTTCGGACGAGGATCAATTCACTCCGTGCCCCAACCTCCCCTCAATACCCTATAGAACGGACTATCTCTGTGGAATGGCCGATCTCGACGATCAGCCTTCCTCCTCATCCGAGGTGACAGTGAGTTCAACGCGGAGCTTACTGACAAATCGTATTGTCGGCGGGCGCGAGTCGAGCTCGCATCTGCGCCGTTTGCCTCAGGTGTCTATTCAGATACTTGGAATGGAGCCCATTTCTCACATCTGCGGGGGTGTTCTGATACATCCCATGTTCGTGTTAACCTCTGCTCACTGTTTCCAAGATGGGCTGACGAGTCTAAGTTACAAGCTGATTTTCGGCCTGAATGACCTGCGCTTGGTTGAGGGTGGACATCGCGGCATGAGCACTGAGCACCATCAAGTACGCTATGCAGTGTACATAAGAACATATCCAAGTTTGTCAATTGATGATGGACAAATTCCTCGCTTTGCTGAGAGCAACCTCGAGCTGGCAAACAAGATTTCTATAGTCGAACTGAATGCACCAATCAAGATGACTTCCAGTGTTTGGCCCGCCTGTTTGCCTCATTTGGGAGAGACCATCCAGGCGGAGCGCGAGTGTTCCGTGATGGGCTATGGAGAGACTCGCGGAAGTGGCGGCGCCTTTGCCTTGAAGAGAACAATCCAGACAGTGAAACACTCAAACTCATGTCGTTCGGTCTACAATAATATCACTTTGGATGATTACACAATGATCTGTGCCAAAAATCGACCCCATGAGGGACCTTGTAGCGGTGACTCGGGCGGGCCGCTGCTGTGTTTAGATGATGGCGACAACAGGCCAGTGAATGTTAGCGAATCTCGCGGCAACAAGTTTGAACCCGGACAGCCGGGTGATCTAATTAGATATTTGACCATAAAGGACGATGATGATGATTATTCCAGTGCCGATGGACAAGAGACGAGTGGGAGGATCAGTAGTAGGAGGCGCAAATGGAGTGCCAGCGATAGATACACAGTGCACGGTATCACAAGTTTCACCACCTATGGCAACATTGGTGGCGGTTTTTGCGCTCTTGAGAGCGTGCCAATTGTGTACGCTCGTTTGAGCACCAGAGTTGAATGGATCATCTCGGTCATGAAAACATCTCTGGCTCGATTGAGCAAGGCGGACCAGCATCAGGACCCAAGCAATCAGACGGCATTCTTCGGCTACATGTTCAGAACTGGAAGATGGCAGCATGAGAATTTCACTAGATTAATGACAGTAAACAACGCATGACAGGAGGCAAGGTGCATCTTTTGTCTCTTGTTTGGCCGTATAAGCAGCATAAGAATCGTCTAGGGAGGAGCCCACAGCTCAACGCGACACGCTTTTTTGAATGAATAGATTTTTTTTAGAAGCCTCACCCTCTAGTTTTTTCCCATTCAGCCGGCGCCTTCTTTTCGAGTATGAAGCTGTATGCAGATTCAGCGCTTTCGATTGTATGCACATGAGTGTCGATCGAACAGCGAGAGGAATTGGGAGAAACAGTCGTCTCGAGGTTGGTAAGAAGCAGGAGGCATCAGAGGTTGTTGATTGAAACACTGGCACTGTGTTTGCAAGGAATGGGCTAGTGAGTTGGTGCGTTAAAAATCAACAACTGTTTCCGATAACCGCAATGACCTGTGCAAGAACATTCCATTCTCCCGAGCTCGCCTGGGTGGTTATCTACAGCTGGCGAGCTCTACAAACGTGCCTGTAGGTTGGGCGATTGGACTAGCTCTAGGGAAACGCGAGCCATCAAATAATTTGGACGAAACTCAACCCCCCGCCCATTATACTCTATCTAAATAGTAGAGGGCCGCACGGACCACCACTGGCACCCTTTCTGTTCATCGCCCACGTGACGCAGCTACTCCGTTTGCTCAACTTCTTTGGGAGTAAAATATTCGATCTAGACAGACCATCGAGCGAGATGATTGGGCGTAGCTGTGATTGTACAAGTTAAGTCTCTGGAATTTGGCAAGACTCCACCGCTAAGCCAAGGAAGAGAGATGGTCAAGCTCAGGTGCTCTCCGTTAGGCTTACAACTCTGCCACGATCTTCTAGCTCGAATTTAATAATAGAGACACTCACACCCGTTTAGGCCTATTCATTTTTCTGCCAAACTTCGGCTGCCTTTCCAATGGATTTGGAGCGCTTCCATTGCAATATTCTGAACTGGATCTATCTTGGTGAGCTCAGGCCGGATGATCGAGTGAAGATGAAGAAGTCTGTCCATTAATCTTGTATCGGGGATCAAGAATTCATGTCACCCCGGAGCAAAACGGCGGAGAAGGAGGGAAAAAAATCTCCATCTGTAACACGACACGATGAAAGGCCGTCGAAAGTTTTGTCCGATGGTCTGCCTGGCTCTTGCTAACATTTGCCAACTATAAATGATGCTGCCCCCTGTATTCGTCGTAACATTAGAGCCGCTTAAGGCCGTCTACTTAACAAATGTAATCCCAACAGCAACAACAATCAGCCGGGCATAAAAAGAAATCGCTCTCTGCTGTTGAGGCTAGTTCAGGCACACATTACCTCTGTTGCTCTAACTTTTACACCAACTTTGTGTGCCTGACCAAACGAGACGAGGAAAGAGAGGGAGAGGAAGAGAGAGCCATGCAACAACTTTGCACTTGTTGAGTTCCAGCAATTCAACAACTACTAGAAGCTATAAACTGGTAAATTTGTGAGTCACACATTTTCAAGTAATGGAGGAGAAGAATTTCCTTTTGTGTTGCTGCTTTTGCCTCGCAGCTTGTTGCGCGCGCATCTCCTATTCCTCCGAAGCCAAAGTTGAGAAAAACAACCTATTGTAGAGAGCGGCAAGATCTGCAAGCATGCAAGCTCACACTGAAATCATTAGCGTGCCTTGATCGAGATTCTCAAACAAACCAATAAGCCAGCCATCCCCAAGGTTTGGTCACTACACATCAGTCTACATACGATAAATTACACCAAACATCAGCAACCTGTGACTTTTCATGAGATATCATACTTGAACTTAAATAGATCGGTACTTTGCTATAACAGTACCTTAGCCATCAAGTTACTTACACTGCTTTCTCTACACTATGAGAACTACATGACACCTCGAGGTAGATTGGTAAAAATACGAGGCTCAATTCCTTTCATCAAGATGAGGTCGAAAATTTCTCTGAGCTTCCCATAGATATTTCTCACGATACAAATGTTGTTCAGCTAGGCATACAAAATTATATTCAACATAAGGAACTTTCGTTAACGAACAGAAAACTATCAAAGGTCACATAGATTGTTGTTCCAGAATTCGAGCGCATATTGTTATGGGTATCATAGAATACTTCTCCTGTAATATGAGATCTCGATTTCGTTGAGGCAACGGCACACATTCATCCTCCTATGCAACATATGTTATAACATCGAGTGTTGAACGCTGGCCCGTCATCAGATAGAAGCGTCCGCGAACACACTTGTTGCATCTGTATCAATATTATGGTTACCCTCTTCAAGTCTCACTGTTATAGTTCGATGAATCACTAAGTGAAAATCCCTCATAATTGCACTATCGGAAAGTACACCTCACCCATCCTATAATCAAATTCCTTAAAGCGCTAAGTAGATACGACCAACTAGTTTGTAGCTCGCGCCTCACACACGAATGCAGCATCCTTTGAGCATTCCACCACCGAAGTATCCGATTAACTTTAAGAATACCACATAACAGCCCTATCAACTAAACAAGACTAACAGGGGGGCCACCCTAGCACAGCCAAGATGAGAGAGTACAAAGTGGTTGTGCTCGGGAGTGGAGGAGTCGGCAAGAGTGCTTTAACAGTCCAGTTTGTCTCTGGCACTTTTATGGAAAAGTATGACCCAACAATAGAAGATTTCTATAGAAAAGAAATTGAAGTTGATGGAGCACCCCAGGTCCTAGAAATACTTGATACAGCTGGCACGGAACAATTTAGTAGCATGCGAGATTTATACATTAGAAATTCGGAGGCCTTCATAATAGTATACTCAGTGACTTCACATCAAACCTTTCAAGATATAAAAAGCATGCAAGAGCAAATAATTAGAGTGAAAGGCACGGATAGGGTACCCATTTTATTGGTTGGCAATAAGGTTGACCTTGAACATTTAAGGGAGGTTTCAACTCTCGAGGGAATGGCGCTGGCGCATCAATGGTCTTGTCCCTTCTTGGAGGCCTCAGCGAAGAATAGATCAAACGTAAACCATATTTTTGTAGAATTAGTGAGAGAAATGAACTTCAACCAGCAGAAGGGACCATCTAGTTCGTGCTTAAGGTGTATGATAATGTAATCGCGATGATCGAATTCTTATTATCAATGCAAGCTCAATTGTAATCTTTGAATGAGGCGATCACTGTAACGCAATAGCTTAATTTAACAGCTGCTACCTGAACCCAACTGTCAGCCCAAAAAACCCAGTTATCTACTTAAGAAAACCAAAGCGTCCTATGTCATCAGATTAAAATTTGGATCTCATTAGAACACAATCAATCGCTTTGATTTCTCGATCCGTCGTTTCAATTTCTAGATCTAAATCAATCTTGGGAGCCTGTCACTCCAGCTTCTGTTTTATCTGACATACACTATGCGATCTGCCGCAACCCTGCATAAAATATCAATCGACAACAAGTGGCGAGACATCAGTCACTCATCGCGGGGTTTGACATGAGTGACAATGACTTCTGTGTTACTTGTCTTCTTACCCGCGAGCCTGAAGGACTGTAAGATACGCTCGATGTAAGAGCGAACTGTGTGTTCGAAAACGTGTTGTCATCGCTCGTTGCCGGCCATCTACCGAAATCGTGTGTAAGATGCCTGCCGGCCCCTTCCACGGTCCAGTGCAAACACACTAAAAACATGAGAAACGTTCTCTTGACCCGGAGGAGTCAGCAAACTTATTTATTTGTAACATTATTAACCACATATTTTATATTATAAATAATCATCTTTCAATTAGTTAATCTAATCACATTGAACACAAGACAGGAGCAATCAATTGAATTTGTCGACAAGAGGGATCCTGCCAAATCGACTTGTGCGTCCCCGCCTCCTCCATCTGCCATCTGACTTTTTCAAGTTATGGAGTGCCCTCACCTTTCTGAATTTGATAGATTAACTGCATCATCTAATTTAAAAAAGATTCTGACAGCATCCCATGATGGTGACTCGAAAAATTCTCTCCAAACACAAAAGCATCAGGGAAGAGGGACTCGCTCAAATCGAAGTATACAACCTCAGATACAGCACCAGTGTCAAGGTAAGAGATGTCATAACTTTTTCCTGACGGAAACGGATTACTTTAGTCGGTGTAATCGACGAATCTAAGTATAGTCTTGCAAGAGCGACTGAGGCTAACTATTATATTCTGCTGTCTATCATCAATAAGTTTGCAAATCTGACCGGTCACCTTGGATGTGTGTTGCATGTGGGCAAGTCCACTGCGGAAGGTACGTGTCGTCGTTTCAAGCTACCCTAGGATTCTTGCCTAAACATCCAGTCATGCTACAACTACCATCTTTCGTCCTTTACCCATCTTGATGTCCTTGAAAATGGCAGGTATGTGAATAGCCATGCGAAAAAACACTTTCTCGACAACAGTCAGCACTTTTTAGCCATATGTTGCCTTAGCAGGACTGCATTTTGGTGAGTAGCACTTGAAATCCGTTTTCCCGATACGTATGCTCTCATCGGCCTCTGTTCTTACCATCTTTATCCCTCTCGACAAATATTAGTTATGCTTGTGATGATTATGTGATGAATGAAACACAATCCAAAAGGATACTCAGAGCATTGGAACTGTTCCAAAACAATCAACCGTCACCTCAGACAAACAAGCGCAAAGATCAACCTCAAGATGATTCAAGTTTCATTCCGGTTAGTACATGGCGACCTTTTCCGTACCTTTCCAAGTTCGTCCCCTTTCAACAAACTTGCTAATATCGATATCAACAGTCCAACAAAAACAATTCTAAAGCTAAACTAATCCGGCTGGCCGGAATCCGCAATTTAGGTAACACTTGCTATATGAATAGCGTTCTTCAATGTCTAAGCCATCTTCAGAGGTTTACTTCGTCCGTCGGTGACCCACCTGGCGGTAAGGTCACATTGGATTCACCCAACAACTCGAGCGGTCACAAAAGGAAGCTGATGCAGATAGCAAACCTCAATGGAAACTCTCAACCTGAACTGTGAGTGATCTTACATATAATCCACAAACGATAATCTGCCGAAGATTTTCATTGCTCTAACAACTTTCTCACACTTCTCCAACCTCAGACTCATTGACACCCTAAGGAACACAATTTACCTGCTAAGAATGAGCGGAAAATCATCAATAATCCCTGACTCACTCTTCACTATGGTTAGTCCCTACCTCAACAGTTTTTTCTGAATCACCTAGTTAACTTGCCCGTCTGGTTGCTAACACTGATCTTCCCATCACCTATCCAGATTGGTCGTAATCCGCGATTCAGGGGGTATCAGCAACAAGATGCACATGAATTCCTCAGATATGTATTAGATCGAATTGACAAAGAATGTCTCGAAAACTGCCCGCAGGCAGGGGAGACAAAAAACAACTCCGGGATCAATAGTTTTAATCGCGTTCGATCGAAGTCAAACTCTAAGAACTCAAGACTTTCCATAATCGGAAACATTTTTGGTGGTATTTTACAGAACGAAGTGAATTGCCTTGAATGTGGTTTCAAATCGCACAAACAAGATCCATTCATGGATCTTTCATTAGATATCCCCTCTACTCGCCCTTCAAGTAGAAAAACTGCAAACACGAGCAACAATATAACTGATGCTACACATATTTCTAGTAGCAACTCAAGCGATAATTCGAACATGTCATCATCATGCAGTTCGACCCAACCCGAAACTAGTAATAACGATGAACACAATAAAAACCAAGCAACCACGGCCAACTTGATGGATTGTCTATCCAGTTTCATCGAGTTGGAGGAATTGACCGAAACAGAGCTTTATTACTGTTCAAGTTGTCAACAGAAACAGCGTTCTACTAGACGATTCTGGATAAGGAAGTTGCCTGACGTATTATGTCTGCATCTGAAGAGATTCAGGTATAATAATTTCCTTCGCACGAAGATAGACGATTACATACAGTTCCCGATCCAAGGTCTTGATATGAAACGTTTCGTGATAACTAATAAGCATGAGACTCGCGGGAGCTCCAGCGGACCGACCACGTACGATCTTGTCGCATTTATAGAGCATCATGGTTCAGGTGTAGGATCAGGCCATTATACAGCATACTGTCGTCACGATGGTTACTGGTTTCATTTTGACGATTCTAGTGTGAATGCCTGTGAAGAGAGCACCGTAATGAAATCCAAGGCATACATATTATTCTATAACAGAAGATCAAGCTAGAAAAACAATAAATTAAACACTCGAACTGAATGAATTTCTTCATACATCAGCTATAAGTCATCTCTTGAAAGAAAGATGCTTAGGATTGTTGGCGTCTGCTAGATGCAGACCAAGATGGTCTTAGATTTGTGACCAACTTTCGATTTTTCAAAATCGGTACTAATTAAGTTGAGTTCAACGTCACCTTTGAGAAGCGTGGCTGGGATGATCCCTTTGCTCACGAAGGGTCTGTCATCAGCCATGAGACCGGGACTCACTTTTCCACAGATGAAACTCCATTCCTTCGTTTCGAGATCCGTTTGCCACGAAAACTAGAGACTATCAGAGATACGACGTTTTTTTCGCTGTTCGAGAGTATGATTTCGAAAGCCAGAATGCATTGGAACAAGGAAAGCTGGAGTGATACCTGCACCTTCTGGTCGACAACGCGAATCTATGATTGACAATTCAGTGCTCAAGTCTAGCACAATTGTCAGTCGTGCGAGAATTCTCTCATTCAATCATCGCATGTGTTCTATCAGTAAAATTTTAACATTCGTAATCTTCACTTCTTTAAACATCTATGATTTACCAATAGTGTGAATTTAATTTAACTTGTTAGAAGATGAGTGGCAAGAAAGTGGCCTCCATATTCGATAAGGATAGCAATAACGATAGGCAAGATGAGGGACAGGCCTTCTATGCCGGGGGCTCCGAGCACAGTGGTCAACAAATTCTAGGTCCTACAGGAGGGCCCAATTTTATTCAGAATTTGATAAATGATGCTAGACACCATGCCGAGCATATCCATTCAGATGCAGACGTATCTAACCAATCATTGACTGTCACATTATGGCGTAACGGCTTCACCGTAGGCGAAGATGGAGAATTACGAGATTACGTCTCCAATAGAGAGTTCATAGAATGCCTGCGACGTGGTGAAGTACCCGCTGAGCTGTCATCACGTGTTCAAGGAGGTATGATTGATGTCAAATTGAGTACAAAAGAGAGTCAGGATTACGAACCTTCAAGACAACGATTTCAGGTGTTTACCGGCGAGGGTCGTCGCTTAGGAGCGTTGGCCCCTGATGTAGTCGGAGAGCAACAGCAAGCGCCGAAGCAGGGCCCTTCGATGGATGAAATACGTCAGGCGAGACTGGCAAGGTTCTCTCAGAAACCCAAAGAGAACAAATAAAGCTAGGATCCCAGAATGAACAAATGAAGACATGTTTTGCATGATTTATTTTTTGGAAGAGGTTGATTGCTCACGATTTGTCTTGGCCAGCTCATTCGGATCCAAACAGATCATCTTATACGATACCTTGTCCATGAGCATCTTGACCTCCATCTCGCGCTTCTGAGCTTTGGTCATAAACGGGTTCGCCTCGAGGGAATCAAAGTTAGGCTCGCCACTGCCTGGGACAAGAAGACTTGTAAATCCTCCTTGATGACCAACACCAAGGATATCTTCGTAACCACAGAAACCCGCATCGTCTATGAGATGGTCGACGTGATGTCTCACGTAGGGAGTAAGCCCCTTGTCTGGCCTGAATGCATTTTTGTAGACTGTAACTGTGCTGCCGCCGGTAACAGCTAGCAAACCTAATTGGCTGAATCTAACCTTCGATGGTACATAAGTGGTCTTGTGCTCCAGCAAACACTTGTAGTTCCTCAAATCCCAGATCTTCACTTTATTGTCCACACAACTAGTTGCGAAGTAATTTCCACATCGAGTCACTGTCACGCTGCTGACAGATGCCCCATGACACAGCATGGAAACCACTGGTCTATTATTGTTTGGGCTCCACATGGACATAGTACCGTTCGGATGCGAGCAGAATAGAAGGCCGTTTTGTGGATTATGTGTGAGATCAGTGGTTTTGTTTTTTGTTGGGAAACTTGCAATGTCTTTTCCAATGGAGATATCTTTCCAGGAGACGTAGCCCTTATCCGAGGCAGATGCTAGCAGGAAGTGATATTCAAGAAAATCCAAATGTGTTATTCGATACATAGTTTTGATTACATTGAGCTCGACACCATCACGATCGTATATGTGAACCCATTCTTTCTGTCCTACGGCAAACATACTAGGCATGTGTAACCATTGCACGGCATGGATAGATTCCCTTACATTAAATTCACACAGTAAGTCTTTCGTAACCCAGTCGAAGGCAGCAACGTGTCCGCGTCGACCGCCTAATAGGAGATATCGACCATTCCTGAAATAATTTAATTTGTATGGTCCCAATTTTTCTAGTTTGAGTTCAAAATGTTTCGATGCATTTGTTATATCTACAGCCTTCACTATTTCGTCTTGACCCAATGGCTCAGAAGCTCTCCTGATGAACCCTTTGTCCGTTTTCAACATCTTCGTTGACCGATTAGATTTAGCCTCCATTTCGGAGGGGTATAAAAACTTGCGATACGAGATTAGAGATCCACGAAATACAGCTCGTGATTGGCAGATTTCAACATGTGGGCAATGACCACGTGACACTCAATGGAATTTGCTGCGTATGGCAACCGAGAGACAGTGCGCTCGCAGATACAGAGGCTGTGCTTTAAATTGCGCTGCCGTTTTTGTGGGCTACAGAAGTTTCTGAAGTTACCAGTGTATAAGGTCAAGTCTCTGACTTGATTTGTCTGCCGTAGCAAAAGTATCGTTGGCGAGATTCTGCTTGAGCTAGATATCTGTCCGCCCAAGCCTCGAATCAGTTTGACTTCCTTAGGTAGCTCTCCATCCACATCGGTCTCACCTTGGACTCATAAGCTCTCTCACCGCTGCATCTATATCGGAGCTGTGATCACCAACCAAACGTCTGTGCACTAGTGCAATATCACTTATGTCGAATCAAGCTCTCGACACGTCTGGAATTGATTGAGTTGGGCCAGAGACATATTCTGGTAGTCGGTTGGTCATATGGAGAGAGCCCATGTGGAGAAGAAAAGGAAGTTCGTAGGATCTGAGATGGATGAACGTAAGTTGCTGTTTCCGACAAATTTATAAGAGATATCTGTACAAGATTGATTCTTCGTAGTTCTAGCCATGAGAGAACTCTAGACAATGTTGGGATACGATTCATTTGGGCTTTGTGTGAGCTCTTACGAGCAATATTTGTGCAGGGTTAAGAGACAGGGAGCTGAGGTGACCAATCAAATCCAGCCGACATGGTACTCATTGGTGCTCATGCGATTGAGCCACCATCATCCTGGTGACCTTTCTTCTCGGTACATCTGGTCCAGAAAGATTCAAGAATGCAAAGCAAAGCACCCAGTGCGCAACTCCCGGCCAGGCTTATCATAAGCAAGTCGTAGCTTCCAAGAGTATCGCGGAAGTAGCCGAGAGCCTGAGGCCTGAAGGTGATGAGGACACCGGTAACGAATGACGCCATTCCATAGCCAATTGTGACTTGCCTCTCGCCGAGAAATTCAACCAATAGTCCATTGAGTAAAATGTATAAAAGTGAAGCAAATGCGTTGATGGCGATTGTCAACGTTGCAATCAAGGCAAAACCCGTTACTTGAGTGAATGCAACCAACAGAACCGAACAAAGACCGAGGTTCAGGATTACCACATTTCTGTTTGATATAAAGTGCATATCGACGAGTATTGTTAATCCCATACGGCCAAGCATCTCTCCAATCGATTGGAAACTGAGCAACTTTTCAGCCTCCTCTGGTGTACAGTCGTGATCTATCGCGAAATCAACTAGAACTAAGCATATAATGGTAAAAACCCAGAAATAAATCAATTCCAGATACCAAATCAAGTGAAATCCTGGCATCTTGAGTATATCCCAGATAAGTTTGAATTCAAATTCATTCTCAGAATCTTGTCCAAATTCGCTGAGACTCTTGGTCTCATATGAGTCATCCAGGTGAGTTAGAGTCGACAATTGAGTTGGCTGTCTACTGAGAGGCTTTTGACTACCCGGTTGGTTGAAGATTTGTTGAGATTGATTTTGTGGCTTTTGCATGGCGTCCTCATTGATTGAACGCGAAATTTTCCTCTCTAAACCAGCCGAGCTTGCGAACGGATTCACAGATATAATACTACCCTGTCTATCTAGAGGACTCATATCGCGAGTGATCAATATTGTTGACTGTCTCCTATGTGAATGTTGAAAACTCAACGCCCTAAAGGACATCCTGGACAAGGTGGTGCTCTTTTTCGTCCGATTGGTTTGATCGTTTCGCAGTCTAGCCATGTAATTGGCTGGCTGGGTTGGCTTAGGGTTTGGCTTCAAGAATGGAACCGACAATATGATGAAGCAAGAGAATGCAGCCATCTGAAGGTAGGCGCAACGCCAGGGAAAATTATTAAGCATCCATTGCATGAGGGGGGCTAGAAAGAAGACGGACATAGTGCCACCACAGAGACAAAAGCCTGTGGCTATGTTCCGGTACTTTAAGAAATAACAATTAATCAACTCCATGTATGGCATGAATATGAACGCATAGCCGATACCTTGGACGATACCGATTGTTATGATATCTACCAGAAGTGAGTCACTGAAATAGGCTAGTAGGTTACCAAGAGCCAAAAGGATTCCACCGATCAGCATTGAATATCTTAATGGTATGTAGTAGCAGACTATGGAAACCAGTGGCCCGAGGACGTTCTCTGTGGTGAATATGCTCGAAACTGGCCATGATGCTTGCTCTCTTGTGTATATACCTTCGCTTGTTACCTTGGCATATATGAGACCGTAGATCCTGAATGGCCCCAAAGATGCTCCCATGACGATCCATAAGGCAATCATTACCACCCATGCGTACCGTTTGTCAACGTTTTTTGACCATTTCACCAAGTCTTGATGATATTTTCCCATTGAATCATGATGACCCTTAGCCGCCTTGGCTCTCTCGAGAGCCTTCGCTAAGTCCATTTCGCCACCTCCCGAGTGGCCCGTCATCCTGGTGCGTCCCGCCTACCTCTCGTCTCCAGTTATTCACCACACCTCTCGACTCTGCCCTCTGGTTTGTCTTTCTTTTTTATTGCTCCACGGCTAGGGAATTCAAATTAACTAGCTCTCGCAAATCAATCTCACGAACACTACTCACAATATGCTACCAACTACCAACAACTCTCTGATTCCGCGGCACTAGAAAAAGAAACTGACATCCGAGTTGCATACCGGAACTTGCACGAGAGAATGGCAACAGGTGGATGGAAATAATCGCGTTAGAGAACTAAAGAGTAGAATATAAAGCAGAGTCGAAGGGGGCTCGCTGTCTGATGATTATCCCTGTTGCAAGAGTTAGAGGCGCGCTCTTAACGCTCAGACTTGTCAGCAAACCACTCTCGTATTTGTAGAGTCCGAGAGAAACTCATGATTGCAGTTGGGTTTACGCTTCCATGTCAGGCTATTCCTCACATGATGAGGTGAGAATCAAACACAGCATGGCCTTAGAAGAGACAATGGTGGCGTTATCATTGTGACGATGATAACGCCAGCAACAGGAACGACAAATCAACATCCAACTACATTAGTACAATTTTCGCTCAGATTGGCAATTGTTGCATAATTTCAGCACACACATTAATCCACTCTAGGCCTAGTTTCGTCGCTATTGATTAATGCTAACCCGTTCATCTCCAGAGGAGTTTGTTTTTGAGGTTAACTTTCTCGGAAAATTCATTGCTATTGCAGTTCGGTTCCCGCCAGATCTTTCATGTGCCGGAAACATATATCCATGAGGTACATTCTTGATTTGTCCTCGATGCGCGCATTCTCACCATTGGATTATGAGATTAAACCATAGCCTCCTTGTTGTCAGGAATCACTCTTGTCGATAAGTGGACTCGTTCCACTGGAGTCGAGGCCAATTCATGGTCATGATGGGAACATAGGGGGGGAGGGGAGGGGAACTCGAACACTTTCAGAACCCGAACAAAGTCTTTTCCTGCAGTGGGGACCGCATCATTTCATGTCGATCCTAGTTCCAGACTCCTCATTTCATGTCGTCACCTCGCAACCAAGCGCGACCAACCGCAATCGAGCGGCACAACCTCTAGGCCAAAGTCCTAAACAATGAATGATGGAACATAAATTGCTAATAGCTTAGCAAAGAGCCAGTCGCCATGTTGATTCGAACAAGTTTCGCGGGAAAAGCACCAGTTCTGCCAATTTTGGTATGAAATTGCGTCTGATTGCTCGAGACACTGTTGGGTTAATAGAAAAAAAGCGGCGAGCAACAAAATCAGCCATGGTTGCTAGAGATTAACGAAAACTGGCACTAATCTGTCTAGCTAGGATCATGAGAGACTTATCGAAACTGTCTAGCATCTCAATGATGAAGAAAGAGCAATGAAAGAATTAATGCACAGTTTCAGGAAACATCAATTGGAGGTCATCTGATTTCCTTTTCCGGATCGATCCTCAAATTGATGGACAGTAAAGCAATTGGACGGCCGCAGTAATGCACCGATGACCCAGGGGGCGCGGCAGCCTCAGACTGAAAGCGCAGATTAGGGCCGCAGAAACCGCGTGACCGGAGACCACATGGCGCCTGTTTGCTTGTAAACGCCCTGGTGATTCGGAAATCATAGTCTGTCCTATTCCTCAAGGTAGTCAGTTCCGACTTATCCTTCACCAGTGCCCAACCCGATTTATCATGGGTGATAAATCTGAACAAGATGACTCTCAAAAAGACATGGCAACAGATCAGGCCTCTAAGCTGGTCGGAAGTTTAGGTAATAATTTGAATCAATATACAAAGAAACCTTATTCTAGGCGATGGCATGAAATCCACAAACAAAGGATTAAGTTACCCGTCTGGGAATACAAAGAAACATTCTTAAGACTTCTGGACGAAAATCAAACTCTAGTTCTGGTCGGTGAAACAGGTAGTGGTAAGACCACCCAAATACCACAATGGTGTGTTGAATATTGTTCAAAGCTGAGCGCCTCTGATGAGAGCACAAGAACACCATGCGTCGCTTGCACCCAGCCTAGGCGTGTTGCTGCCATGTCAGTAGCCTCTAGGGTTGCTGATGAGATGGATGTGGTTCTGGGTGAACAAGTCGGCTACTCTATCCGTTTCGAGGCATGCACCTCAGCAAAGACGGTACTGAAGTATCTCACCGACGGGATGCTATTAAGAGAGGCAATGAACGATACCAGATTGAGCCAATACGGAGTGATTATCCTCGATGAGGTTCACGAAAGAACATTATCGACTGACATCCTCATGGGTGTTCTAAAGCAACTGATTACTCGAAGGAAGGACATAAAAATAGTTGTTATGAGTGCCACGTTAGATGCAGGAAAATTTCAGACCTATTTTGATGACTCGCCGCTCCTCAGTGTCCCCGGACGAACTCATCCGGTCGAAATACTTTGGGCCAACGAGCCTGCACGAGACTTTTTAGAAGCCGCAATTGAAACCGTCTTCCAAATCCATGAGGAGGAAGAGCAAGAAGAGGGAGATATTTTACTATTCTTAACTGGACAAGAGGTAAGTGTTTACTGATCGATCGCTCAACTTTGGGTTCGTCCTCGGTAACTATGGTTTAGAATCAATAGCCTAGTTCGAACGTTTGCAACCCTAAAGCAATGGATCCGTCGATAATAGGGGAAACTTTTCTGAAAACTTAGCTGAGATTGTTTCCTAGAGCAGGTACGGTACAAGCAATTTCGATTTACTCTGTAGATGATATGAAATTAATCAAGTTTATCCAACTCTAGGAAATTGAAGAGGCTTGTAAGAGGATCGAAGCTGAGGCAAGAAATCGACGCGAGCTAGGTGAGCTAGATTGTATACCATTGTATTCAACGCTCCCGCCAGCCCAGCAGCAACGCATATTTGGTCCGAGGCCACCAACAAAGAATGGAAAATTGGGTCGGAAAGTGATTGTGTCCACAAACATAGCTGAGACATCTTTGACAATCGATGGAGTAGTGTTCGTAATCGATCCAGGTTTCAGCAAGCAGAAAGTATTTAACCCTAGAACCCGTGAAGAGTCTCTATTGGTCTCGCCGATTTCGAAAGCCTCTGCCCAGCAACGAGCTGGTCGTGCCGGACGTACAAAGCCAGGCAAGTGCTTCAGACTGTATACAAAAAAAGCATTCCAATGCGATATGCTGGATCAAACCTACCCAGAAATTCTCAGATCGAACCTAAATTCGATTACACTCAATCTCATAAAGTTAGGCATCAGCGATCTCGTCCATTTCGATTTCATGGATCCACCTGCGCCGGAAACTCTCATGAGATCATTGGAGCTGTTGCACTATTTGGGAGCAGTAGATGACGAAGGTGGTCTCACGGAGACGGGCTCGATGATGGCTGAGTTTCCGCTCGAGCCAGAGCTTGCGAAAATGTTGATTACTTCATGTGATTTCAAATGTTCGAACGAAGTACTATCCATAACTGCTATGCTATCGGTTCCGAGCTGCTTTGTCAGGCCAAACAATCAACGCAAGCAGGCTGATGACGCCAAAATTAGATTCACGCATGATCACGGTGATCATCTTACTCTTTTGAATGCTTACCATGCCTATAAGCAAAGCAAAGATGACCCAGATTGGTGCTTTGACAATTTCATCAACTACAGATCCATGAAAGCTGCCGACGATGCTAGAGTTCAGCTGGAGCGAATCATGGATAAGCTACATCTGAAGAAAACCACCACTGAGTTTTCAAGTCGTGACTACTACAACAATATACGTAAGGCAATAGTTTCTGGGTTTTTTATGCAAGTTGCCCACCTCGAACGTGCTGGACATTATTTAACCGTAAAGGATAATCAAGAGGTTTTCGTGCATCCGTCAAGCACTCTGACTCATAGACCAGAGTGGTTGATTTACCACGAGTTTGTTTTCACATCCAAAAAATATATTAGAACAGTTCTCGAAATTAAGCCAGAGTGGTTGCTCGCTATATCACCCGACTATTATGATCTCAGCAACTTTCCTGAATGTGAGGCAAAAAGGAAGCTCGAGCAGGTGAGGTTGAAAATAGAGGCCTTGTCAACCAGGGCTCCCCCACCCTACACTATACATTAGTAGCCTTACTGTAACCCCATATTCTGGAGATAAAGCTTACTTCTGTTGCCCATAGCAATCGAACACATTTTTCCACCGATTCAACTAGTCCCAATGGTCCTATTCTTTGCCTTAACACTCTTGTCACGAATTGTATCTCGAAACATCTTGCGAGAAAGCACTGGCTTCCGGAATGACCGGTCAAAAGCCTAACCGACCTCTGACCATGCTGATATGGACAGACAGTTCGCATGCTGAGTTTCTCATGTCAGTATGTTCGTGTTTTCAAGAGTCCTCGAGCAATGGCAGTGCATGATCGACGTCTAAGGTGCCCTCGGAGTGCCTGTAGAGGCAAAATTTTATGAGACAAATAGCGTGTAAAGTTCTACAGAAAGTAGAACAAAATTGGGAGTGGACTTTTGATGTTTGGACAAAATTACCTATCACATGATGCTAGATAAACTCAGAAAAGATCCATATTTCCACAAGTGGTGTCAGCACTAGAGATGCGAGTGTCTCTGTCATATGATAAAACCGGTCGTAGAGAGGAACCCAGATCTCATTTCCTGCTGGTACGAGATGATCGCCTCTCTTGGCATTGTATCTTCGCCGCTAAGCTCTCTGCAAGACCTTTACGAAGCTTCTTCAACCTCTACATTGCGTGAAAGTATACGATCGATGAGATCTGAAGACGCATGATTCGGGAGACGGAACAAACGGCTAGTAAACAGCTAGTTATATGTATTACTTTTTTGCTTTCCCAAATGTATCTTTCATCGTTGAATTCAACCCGGCCACAATACCAAAGTGCAATTATTCGTAATATCGCTGATTGGAATGATAGAGTGTCGGATTAGTGGAAAGGAACGATGAAAGGAGATTAACACTCTTATGGATATCTGGTCATGGCAACGGACAACAACACTGAATGTCCATTGAATGCTCCCTCGCTCGCCAAGATCCCTCCATTGAGATTGTGCACGGCGGTTCGCTTAAAGCGGTTGGCAACCATATTAGAGACCAAGAGTCAAGTCGCTTGTCGCCGAATAGGCCAAAAAGGAGTTCATCTGGCTGATCATCGATTTAGCTCGAGGGTGCGCGGGACGTTCTGAGGAGAATTGTCCACAACAAAGTCAGGCTAACAACCGGCGTCAAGCCAATTTCGCGGGCCACGCAAAGGCAGCTAGTTGGGAGTAATATTAGAGGATATCTTGTGACATTGAGCGGCGGAGAGACGCTCCAAGAGAAGCTGCAGAACCTAGGACCTATGGTTTTCAATCGATTGATTGATCTGTCCATATGGGAGATATGGTTTGCAAACTGGAACTCGGTGCATGACTTCGAATTGGCGAGTCTGGCATCTGAAGTGACTCAGGGTCTAACTGCTGGGGGCGGGAAAAAAGCACTACGAGGAGGCAGCCCGGCAAGCTTTGTTTGGTCTCGAAAGCGAGAGTTACGGTATGGCTCTCGCAATGGGCGTGCTGCGGACACATGTCCCTGCGAACAACGCGCCCCTTTGCGCCTGCAGAAATGGAACAAGCGACATGAGAACTAGCCCTAAAGATAGAGGGGAGCAGCACTAGTCAATACAGTGTACAGTCTAAGAAGGCGGGAACTAATATTGAAACAACAAGCAGATGATGGCACTTGTTGCTCTCGATTGATCTTCGATTAGCTAGAATCAATAAAAATGGGCGAGCTTTGAGTTAATTTCATAACTACAACAATTAGTCTTTATACATGTGCGCTCCTTTGGTCACATCGAGCAAAAGTGCACACGTACGCCTACACCACGACCACGGTGACGATGACGATGACGACGGAGAGAGAGAAACACACATGTGAGTGATAGCCCAGAAGGAGGGCAAGAACAAACAAAACGGCCAGAGGCAAAAACAATCGTCAACAAGTAAGGCAAAAGCCCCTCGCTCTCTAGGCGCTCGTGGTTGTGTTCACTAGCTCGAGTCAAGTATCTGGACTGATGGATTATTTCAACAATCCAATCCAAATTCCATGTGATATAGCATGAAATTGAGACAGATCGGGCATCGTTTTTTTTCTCTCCCGAAGACCGTTATGCGCGCCATTTGTTGTGCAATCAACCGCAACAGTGGCATTCAAAAAATCAATTCATCCATAGGAGCCCACTGGAAACTCCGAAGTAGATGAGATCTGCGCGCTAGTGTGTGATTGTGTGTGACTGCGAGTCATTAGTGTTTCCAATCGGTCTTCCCAACAACAGTAACAACAAGGGGGAGAGAAGAAGAGAAACTTGGACACAAGTCAGGGACCAGCGAGAGAAGTCTATTGATTGAGTTTGTATATCGTCTCGCGTAGGCTTTACTCTTCGTCTTGCGAACGAAACAGTCTGAACAGTACCTGAACCCAATAATCAAAAGCTTTGAGCTCAAACAGCAAAATGGGGGGAAAATTGCTCTCAATTAGGCTGATCGAGATAATTGTGAATCTCTATGATTTCATCACCCTTCCAGTTTATTATTTGATCCAACAACCTTGGAAGGTGGAACAATTGGCCACCAAGGTGCGAGCTCGCCAAGTAGAACCAAATGTTTGGATAAACATAGACAACAAGTTGGATAAGAGCGACAGGAAATCTCTGGACACATTGGACCAACTATTTAGCGATTCTGTGGAAAATTATGCGACAAGGCGATGCTTGGGAGTCAGAAAAATATTGGCCGTCGAGTATAAAGACGCCGACGGTGATGGATCGGGCCAAGCAAATGGAGCGCCTCAAGTGGAGGGCGCAAAGAGTGTCTCAAACCACCAGCAAAACAAACCAGCCACCTGGAACAAGGTGATCTCCAAGTATGTGCTTGATGACCACTACACCTGGTGGACTTATGGACAAATTGGCTCCATTGTGGTGAAGTTATCCGCTGGGCTGGTAAACCTTTGCGAAGACTCCCTAGTCAATAGGGACGGTTCGCGCAAGTTGCTCATATGCGCCGACACTTGCATGCAGTGGTTCCTCACTGCACACGCCTGTTTCAGAAACAATGTCACAGTTGTCACTGCATACACAACACTCGACGACGAGGCAATTCTGCACATAGTCCAACAGACTGAGGTCCGAATTCTGGTGGTCTCACAAAAGTTTTGCCCCCGTTTGACCAAAATTTTAGCCCAAACGCCGCTCGTAGACACTCTCATTGTGCTGGATGAACCCTTGCCCGGCGTTGAGGATGAACTCGATAAACTGAAGCACTTGTTGGGCTCCGAGGAATCAAATGTGAAACGGATACTAAGCTACAACGATCTGTTGGCTCGTGGCGAGTCGTGTCGCGAAAAGTTATCCAATATGCCCAAAGCCGACGACATAGCAGTGCTAATGTACACCTCTGGCTCCACCGGCAAGGCCAAGGGAGTGATGCTGAGCCACAAGAGTATCGTCTACACGGCGCTTGCCTTCTCTGGACCAGGAGACATCTCGCACGAAGACCGTTACATTGGATACCTGCCCTTGGGGCACGTGCTCGAGCTAGCGGCCGAGTGTATCTTCCTGAGAAACGGCTCCACCATTGCTTACTCGTCGCCACTAACTCTTACCAGCGCCTCGCCAATGATCAAAAAGGGCCAGCAAGGTGACGCGTCCATATTCAAGCCCACAATTATGGGCGCGGTTCCGCTCGTTTTGGACCGCATAAGAACCAGCGTCCAGCAGGCGGTCAAAAAGCAGGGCCCCTTCTACGACCAACTGATAAACGAATTTCTCATCAATTACAAACGTTACTGGTGGGAAAGGTACTATAGTACGCCCATTTTGGATCTGCTAATTTGTCGCAAGTTCAACATGATAATGGGCGGCAAAATCAGGGCCATCTGCTCGGGTGGGGCGGCGTTATCGCGCGACACTCAAGAGTACCTGCGCTTCGTGACCAATTACACGGTTTTGCAAGGTTACGGTCTCACTGAAACCTCGGCGGCCGCCTCCTTTTGCGACATCCACGATAGACGCTGCAACGTTGTGGGGCCGCCCTATCCAGTGGTCAGGCTGAAGCTCGAGTCTTGGTCGGATTACTCCACCGAAGACAAACCAAACCCGAGGGGTGAGATTATTATAGGTGGGCAGCCAGTCAGTTCGGGTTACTACAAAATGGACGAGCTCACGAGAGAGTCATTTTATGTCGAGGACGGAGTCAGATACTTTAGGACTGGCGACATTGGAATGATGCTGCCGGACGGTTGTTTGAAGATCATTGACCGCAAAAAGGACATAGTCAAACCATTGTCGGGCGAGTACATTTCCCTGAGCCAAATTGAGAGCACCCTACGCACCGGCCAGATGGTTGAGAATATATGCGTTTATTGTAGTCAATATAGTAATTATGTGGTGGCATTGATCAGGCCACAAATGCAAGAGATCAGGTTGCAAGCAAAGGAAATGTTCCACGAGTCTAGCGCCTCGGCGGAGAAATTCCGCGAGCTTATTTGGAAGTCTAGCATGACAGCGGCGGCTAACAACGACAACAATAACCAAACGCAATTGGCCAATGGCGACTCCAAGCAAACTGACAACCAAGCACTCTCTTCGAGAGCTCAGCTGAGCTTCAAGTCGATGAGCGTTAAGATCATTGATGAGCTCTCAGACGAGGCCTTGTGCTCAAACCAGTGGCTCGTTGAACGGATCTTGAGACGCATCCAAGACGAGGGCAAAAAGAAGGGTCTGAAAAGAACTCAGATCCCGAGCAGGATCAAGCTCTGCTGTGAAGACTGGTCACCAGAATCTGGTCTCACCACGGCCTCATTCAAGCTGAGAAGGCGCGAGCTAGAGCGCTACTATGCCGATGCCATAAAACAACTCTACGCCGAGCTTGGACAGAAGATCGACCAAGATACTTTGTCGAGATAGTTAGCTAGCTGTTAGGCCTCTCGCATTAGATTGAAACAGTAATTTTTCACTTGACGATACTCTTTTAGAACTCATGTATAGGCAGGATGTGTTCTGCTTCCATCATCTTCAATGTGATATTAGAAAGTTTTCGTGATCGATTTGATTTATTCTCTCTGATGTAAAGATTGACTTATAGTAGTAATCATCCCTGGTTTAATGCTGCATATTAGTGTTCATCTCCAACTACATTCATTCCGGAGGTATATTTTGCCATAACAATCTTAATGTCGCAGGAAATTTAGCTCGATAAATTGTGATTCTTCGGAAATTAACTTTGCCTACTGAGACATATCTTCGAACTATCTTTCGATGCCCACAGGTAGACATCTTTGGATTGCACTTTTTCCTTACTTATCTTCAAACGGTGATCGCATCGGTAAGCCTCTTATCAACTAGATGGCTCCGGCTGTGCATTACGCGGTGGTCGATTCGATGTTGGGATTCTTACATCACTTCCATCGCCGGAGCCAGCAAGAGCTCTGCTTGCTATGAAATTCTCAAACTCGGAATTTGGAACCGATATTGGCTCCAAACTTGTTGGGTCACCAGCACTACGGCCCGAATCAGTGGCGAGCCAATTCTCTATCTCGACAAAGTCTTGTTCTCGCACGGATGAGATCTCGTCAGGTAGTGGAGTTTTGGTCTTGGTGTCTGGCTTTGACACTTGCTCGCCAGCTGAACTTTTACCTGGGCCAAGATCTAGGCGAGATAGTTCGTTTGAGAGACCTTCACTACGATTAGCCAGTATGTTTGAAGTGTCAAATGGATCGTTGGTGTAACCGGATGGTTGTTTTTGCTTCGTTTCGGGTAATTTCTCTTCTCTGTTAACTGCAGCTTTGTCGGCAGGACTCATTGCATTGAAGTCTATTAGGGATAGATCATTAAGTGTGCGTGATGACACACCAGGCAACTTGGGCCCTTCCGTTCGAGCCGTCTCAGCATTACTGTGTACTCCTTGTACGTCCTCATTGGACGCCTGCTTGGGAGTATCCACCGAGGATGGTCGACCAGTAGGGGCAACACTTGAGGGTGATTTTGTTTTGTTCTTGACCAGTCGATCGTACTTGGTGAAAGCTATATTCAGTTCATCATTAAGTCTCAATAGTTCGATGGTCAAGTCTTCGTTTGCAACCCTTTCGATCAACTCAACAATCCGTTCTTTCATCTGACGACATGTTGCATTCAAGTCGGCAGCTAAATCCCAATCGGAACTCTCACAAGACGGAGACTCTAGAATTCCCGTAATGTCAGTAAGCATCTCGATGCTAGATTGAACTACTGTAAGATCCTGGGAAATTTTGTTGTACCCCTCACCTTCTAATATCACCTGAGCAAAGGGTTGTTGTTGGTCCATAATCCGGACACTAGCTCGATCTGAAGTTTGTCTCGGTGCTTGTGATGGTGGTAGAGTCCTTTGAGGTGTTTGTATGGGAACACTGGAGCTCGGATCGCGTTGTGGAAAGGTGAGACCCTTGGCTTTCAGATCTTGGTAAACGGACCAAACACCGTTGAGATCAGGCTGTGATCTAAAAGCTTCGGCCCAACGTTCGATGAGACTAAGAACACGCTCTTGCAGGTCAACGGGTGGGTTATTCTTCGGTCCGATCAGCTTGACTAAATCTTGGATGAAATCTTTAGTCATTACGAGCACGTGAAAGCGATGGGAACAATTACTAACACAAGTCTCCAACACTGTTAGGGTCCTATTTGTTATGGTGAAATTGCGATCATGTTCGATCTGTTGCAATCTCTTCTTAATCGCCCTGGCCGCATCTTTTGCATCATCGTCATTCTCATTGATAATATCGCATATTTCCATATTCAGAGCCCAATCATCGGACTCTAATTCGGGCCTAGTGGCTGCTTCAATTTTTTTGCCAACAAAGGTGGTCAAGGGGTTTCCAGTGAATATCTGTAAAATATCCGACATAATTGATATCTTTATCACTTATCTTGCTGGGAGAAAGAAGGTACCTCTACGTGTAGAGAATACTGATAAATGATTCTGGAAGTCCTATAAGCTTATATTCTGTCAAGAATATTGAGACAAATTAATTATACGAAATGCCCGGGATGCGTTGGCCGAGCAAAGACAACTCATTATCTGAAAGTGCACAGTTGGTATGCCTCACACCAGGCTCTGCCTCGAAGGTTTGCTAATTGGATATGATATATTGAATTGAGCTCGGTCTAGAATTGATTGGGATGATTGAGCGAAAATCTAATTCAAAATAGTCCTTTCTGTGACAGCAGCTGAAATGCAAAAAAACAATGACGCACGATTGCCTGCCGATGGCAGTTGCCGCATGACCTGTTTTTATAACTCAGAAGTCTTCTCGTTGCCGAGCAGCCTCTGGGAACTGCCTCTCGAGTCACTGGAATGTAATCCGGCATACTCTTAAGAATCTTGTTCACTAATCCTTCTGATACGCCGAGGTCGCAATCTTGCAACTAGCACCGCCATTGGCAAGTGGCCTCTTAGGAGCGAGATGAGTCGCTTCCGGTATCACATCCTGCTTGGTCGATCTTCGAGATCCTTAGCAGACGAGCATTGAGGTGTCCCCTAGAAAAACTGGAGTATTTGCTGGTTGGCGGACGGATATTGGGGAGCCTATATATCATGGATTGTCGGAATTGTTAACAAGACTAGTGGAATGCAGCCGGTCAATATGGAAGTGTGCGCCACAAAGTTAGCTGTGAAGGCGTGTGCAAAGTAGAACCAAAACTATCACAACAATGTGGAAGTTTCGCCACAACATCTCTAAGGCCGATCAAAGACACAAAGAAGACAGATGTTTGTAGAAAGTTATGAGACTAGATGTTAATTCTGGGAAACACGATCAAATTCCCCTAATCGACTAACTCGTGGCGAACATTACGACAACTCTATATTGTAAGAGAGTTTTTTCGCGGTTAAATTGATCATTCCTAGCATAGTGGTCAGATTGTTTTGGGGTCCACACTCAAAAGTCACTGGTAGCTCATCACCGGATCTAAGATCACTGTAAAGGTTCTGTATAGTTTGCTCCCACATAACTGGAAGGTAAACGTGTTTTACGAGTGATTTCCTGATTTGATCTGCACTCTGATAAGGACGTCCATCTGCGTTGGAATAAATCTTGATTTTAGGGTCCTTAACCTCTATGGTTTTGAGGACTTTTTGTATCTTTTCTGCTGCAGGCCGCATCAGTCGAGTGTGGAAGGCACCAGACACAGCCAAGCGCTTGATCTTTTTGATCCCAAAATCTTTACTATTGGTCTCAATGAACTCCAAGGCTTTCGTGTGTCCACCTACGACCTTTGCATGAGGGAACAGATGATTTGATATTCCGCACTCTGATTCTTCAGGAGTTAGACCAGTCCTGACGCAATACTCTCTAGCCATGAAGCATGCCTGTGAGATCTTTCCAGCTCTTCCAGCTATGACCGTCATCATTCCACTAGGAACTTGTTCACAAATTTCCTGGGTAGCTTCGGCTCGTAGCTTGAGCACCTTTAGGGCATCTACAAATCCAATAGATTGACCCAATACTAAGGCGGCAAACTCTCCCACACTGAAGCCAGCCGTTGCCTTGCATTTCTCCACTGCACCAACGGACATCTCGGCCAACCGTTCGACTGCCGCTAACGAAGTAACGAAAACAGCTGGTTGACTGTGTACAGTTTTATTGAGTTCGGCTCCGGGACCATTTTGGCATAATGATAACAAGTCATAGCCCAATGTATGATTGGCCATCTCAAATAAAGTCTTGCCTTTTCTCGTTAAGTCTTTCACCATACCAACATACTGGGATCCTTGTCCGGGGAAGAGAATAACAGATGCTTTGAGGGCTTTTGGCACAACAACGGTAGCCGAAGATGGTGAGGCCATGGTCACTGGATTGTAGTTGGACAGCCACAAGGGTATGAGGCTAGAATAAGTCCCGAAGACGGGAGCAATCAACAAATTGGACCCTTTTGTTTACGCGCAGGGTTTGAGCCACGTGCCTGGAGCAGTCAACAAAGTGTGGTTCTGTGCGGCACAGTAGACATTCTCTAGGCCGCTAGGAGAAAAGTCAACACGTGTGGAGCGCCTTTCACTTGCACTTGTCTCGCCCATAGCAGACACTGTCTTCAACGGTCTAGATAAGACCGTTACATTTGAGGGAAGTTCACTTTCTCCAAGTAAATTTAAATATAAACAATGTCTAACAAGGATTTACTCAAGCTTGAGAACGAGTTCAAGGATGAGCTACCTCGTTATCGGGAAAAGCCTAAGATTGGCCCCGTCCCACGTCCCGAACAATTAAAGAGCAAAATATCGGGCTTCCTGGAGGAAGCCAAAAAGGGAGCCGAACAAGGTCACTCGGAGTCTTCAGGAAATGTGGAGCCGAAAGAGAAGTTGGCTGTTGAGATGGACATTTATTTGACGCCCACTTGATGATAGCAGCTAGCTCAGAAGTAAAGAAAAAGAGGACTGTCTATCAGGCTGGCAAAAGATTCAACCAGCTTTCACAACTCACACTCTCATGTACAGCTTATTTGCTTTGTAAACGTGGTGAAAATTTATTAACTGAGCAGAGGGACAGCGGTCCAGATAAATCCGATCGGTTGTTGGTGGTGGATGAGGTCCAGCGATCTCGGTGAGGAGCAATGGTCGACCTAGCGAGCGCCTTAGCAGGCTGTGTTAGTGGTCGGAAAGACAACAAGTCTGGCCGACTTATGGCGAGAGCAGAAACGGATGGTGTAAGAGTGTGTTAGTGAGTCGGCTGGTGTGGAGCTCGTTTGAAAGAGTGTTGGGAAAGAGTGGCACAAAATCGTGTTGGTGATGAACCTAGAGAGAGCCATCTACTTTTGGCCAGCTGTTATCTCGACTGCTGCGCGCGCATTCCAATTTGTGCCCACCAACACTTGACTCAATCTTTTACCTTTCCCTTTCCCTTTTAGCCTTCCGATTTCATCCTTTCAATCCAAACGGAGAGCAGAAAGAGTGAGAGAGAGAGAGAGAGAAGAAGAGCTGAGGGAAAAGTGTGATTCCATCGATTGTGTGAGAGGGAGAGAGAAAATAAGGGAGGAGAATAAGAGGCTGCAGTATGTGTTTGGCTTCGTGCTTGTGTTCATCCATTGGTGGTAATTAACTTGCGCCATCATCATCAAGAAACGAGTCAAGAATCAGGAATCAAGGCGAAGAGGCGAGAAGCCATAAGCAAGGGCGTAATAGGAGAGGAGGAAACTCAAGTGTCGAGGCAATCCGAATGAGAAGAGGAGAGCAAAGAGGAGAGGAGAAGTGGAAGAGCTAGAGAGAGCGAGAGAGAAAAGGAAGAGGAAGAAGTGTGAGATGTGACGAGGGCTCGCTTTTTGAGAGCTCAAGATTGGCGGAATGAAACCAGACAAGCGAATTTGAGTAAGCGCGAGGACATATAAAGATATATTTATACTTATAGAAATATATATATAAATATATGCGCTCATGTTGGTAGTGGGCTGATAGCACTGGTGCAATCAGTGAGATAATGATCAGTGATACTGAGGCAGAGCAGAGAAGAGAGAAGAGACAGTGCAGTGATCTGAGAGCGCGCACTTGTTAGTGGTTGTGGACTAACAAGTTGAAATCTTGCCGCTTGAGTTTGAGAGAGAGAGAGAGAGAGAGAGAGAATTTGAGCGAGAAAAGTTGTATAGACGCGCGCTGGTGAAGACTGTGTGTGGAGAGAAACGCGTGCTGGAATTACACTTGAGGAGTGGCGAAAAAAGAGGGCCAGACAGACTGAGGCAAAGGGCCCTAGTGGAGCGCTCACTTGGCTGGCTTCGCGCTCGCTCGACGTGAATGAGAACCATCGGAACGCGAATGCCAAGCCAGAGACGAGGGCTGAGGATCGTCGAGGGGGAAGAAGAGGCTGCCTTTTGAGTGGCTGGGCGTATTGTTTACCAAAGTGGTGGCGGCGGCGGCATGTCGTCCCGAGGGGCAAGGCAGCAGCAGCAGGGCCAAGAGCTGCTGGACGAGAGCTGCCGAGTTGCAGCGACAAACGGCAGAGCAGTTGAGGCAGCATTGGAGAAGAACGAGACAGTGACGAGCGAGGCCAGAAGGAAATTAAGTGTCGTTGGTGGTGAACTAATGGGCGAGCAGGCGAGAGAGAAGCAGAGGCAGCAAGAGCGGACAAGATTGGCCCCGGCGGACGGGCCCAAGTCAGAGTGCGAGTCTGAGAGCGAGCAGGAGGAGGCAGCGAGGGGCAACAGGCGGCCGGGCGCAGAGCAGCCCGACGGACAAGGAGCGGGCGCTGACCAGCGAGCGCAGCAGCAAGTGGCCTTAGGGGCGCCCGCAGAGCAGCCGGAGCCTGAGCCGAACAACAACAACGTGGAGCTCGGCGAGCTCGGCAAGAGCAGCAACAACTGTGCGCCGGGCGCCAAGCAGAAGCAGCTTGAGGAGAGCGCGAGCGGGCGGAAGGAGCCGGGCGGCCAGACGGCGACATCGGGCGCGCGGAGGCGGCCGAGCTCGAGCTCGAGTTCCAGTGCGAGTTCCAGTGCGAGCTTGGATAAGGACGCGCTCGGGCTCGCACAAGTGTCGAGCGCGGACGAGCTGCCGGCTGGCGGCGGCTTAATTGGAGGCGAAATTGGTGGCGAGATTGGCGCCAGGTGGCCGGGCGGCGAGCGAGCGGAGGGCGCCCAGTGCGACGAGTGTGGCCACAGGGAGCGCAGCCAGCCAGACGGGCGGCGGGGGGAGCCGCGAGCAGAGCAGAAGCAGAAGCAGAAAGGGCAGAGCCAGAGCGATAAGGTGCGGCGCCCCGAGGGGGAGGCGGCGGAAGGCGACAGGGCGGAGGCGCGAGCGGCGAGCAGCCCAGATGGGAGCATGTGGCGGCAGGCTTCGAGCGAGCGGCGGCCGCGCTCGCCCGGCGACAAGTTGGCGCCGGCAGACCTGCGGCTCCGCGCCGGCCAGCCCGCCGAGGTAGGCGGCCAGCGCGCGGCTCGAGGCGCTGGGGCGGCTCCAGCGTCAGCTCCTGGGGCTGCGGCTGTGGCCAAGGTCGAGGGGGAAGTGGCGCTGGAAGTGGAGGCGAAGGAGGGGCTGCGGGCGCGCGACGTCGCGGCGCCACACGACCCAAGCGATAAGGGCCAGCCGGCGACAGTCTCCAGTGCAGCCCCGCCGGAGACAGTCTCCAGTGCAGCCCAACCGCTAGGCAGGCCCGCAGGTGGGCAGACGAGCCAAGGCAGCCAAGGTAGCAGCTGCGTCGAGCACGCCAGCAATCCGGCCGGCCAGTCGAAGGGCACCGCCAGCGTCCAGGCCAACGCCGGCCAGCCAGCCCAGAGCGAGCACCAAGCGTCGCCCAAGCCGGCGGCCCTCCAAGTGGACGAGCAGCGAGAGGGCAGAGAGGAAACTAATAGTCAGCGGCCACAGAGTCCAACTCAAGCCAAGCAAGCACAGCCAAGCGGCAGACACAAGCGCCAAGCCGAAGTTTCCGGCCGCCTCACTCAAATCGAACAGGCCCCAAAGAGTGACAACAACAATCGGCCCAAAGCGGCCAGAGAACACGCCCACGAGGTAGACAATCAGCGCCGTCAAGTTGCACCAGGGGAATTGGCCCACCAGCCTAGCCAGACAAGCTTCCAGTTGTCCCTGAAGAGCGGCGGCGGCGGCGGCGTCGTCGGAGGGCAAAACAATCAAGCTGGGCAGGCAAATATAAACAGCACTTGCCGCAATTCAAGCTGCACCCAATCGGCACTATCGACAGCCAATAAGGGCCACACGCAACTCCAGCTCAGCAAGGAGGCGCCCCCAAGAGACGACGAGCAAGAAGAGGAGGAGGAGGAGGAAAACTTTTACAAGCGACCCAGACGGCTCAGCTACTTGCAGAGTCTTTTGTTGCGCAGGTGGCCCTGTTTGGCCTTGACAATTTGCATCATGAGCTCGTTAATCTTCGGCATGCTCCTCTCGGCGGCCACCATCTACTTGATGCACTCGCTCGTCGACGAGCAGTGCCTCCTGGTGGCCGCCAACAGTCAGCTGGGCCAGCTGCGCCAACAGGCCGCCCAGCTGCACCACACAGGCCCCCACCAGTCGCCCCTCATCGGCCTGGCCAGACCCTTCGAGGCTGCGCCGGGGCCGCCCGACTTGGCCGCCTCCTACGTGCCCCTTGAGCCCTTCGGGGTCTCCAGTTTGGGCTCCACCTCCTCTTCCAATTCGGGCGAAAGTTCAAGCTCCAGCGGCCACAACAACAACGACACCCAAGCCGACGGCCACAAACCCGCGGCCCACTTCCAACGGCTGCCCACCAGCCTCTGGCCCGACCACTACCAACTCTTCATCTGGCCACACATCGACCGGTTCACCTTCGAGGGCCAGGTGAAGGTCCAGTTCGACTGTCGTTTGCCCACCGACAACATCACCATGCACGCCTTCGACCTCCAGGTGGAGCCCAGTTCGGTGCGCGTCGCACACTTGGGCCCCGCCTCTGCGGCAGTCCACGAGGCGGGCGCGCCCGACACGCACAAAGTGGACGCACCCACAGGCCCGCAGCCCCGCCCCCAAACTCGACTCACCTCCCGCCACGCCCCACAACAACCCGAACCTCTGGGGCCCAAGGTGAGACGAGTGTTCCAGGAGGAGCAACTGCAGCACCTGATCATCCAGCTGGACGGCAACCTAGAGGCTGGCCAAAAGTACGAGGTTACCATGGACTTCACGGGCAAGCTGAACGACGATTTGGCCGGTTTCTACAAGATAAAATACGAGCGCCCAAACTCGAGCGAGCCAACGTAAGTATTAGTATGGGAATTTGCTTAAAGTTTTAAGCCAATTCTTGTTTGTTTCCATCGGAACGAGTGTTGAGCGAGAGTTGCCAAGATGAGAGATGAGAGAGAGCTGGAATTTTTTTGCAAAACAAGAATCCGAATGGTTGAAAAAGCCGCCGACTGGAAGCATCTAAAAAGCAGCCAAAAGGCAGCCAAAAAGAGCTCCCCAATCCTTTTCGTGTTGAGCGCGAGCCAAGGGGAGACAATCTGCGGCCAGGCCTGTGCATTAAAATTATTATAATTGCACGAGCATCAATGAGCAGGCCCGTTGGAAGGCGGGAGAGAAAGTGGCCCGGCTGGAAAGACAAGCCCCGACAGGCTCAGATTGGGCCGAGCATTGTTGCTCTTTCTCTCTGCTCTTCTCTCCAACTCGGCCCACTGGCCGACCTCTCAATTTGCTGATTGGCTAACAAGCCTCGCCGTTGCACAGAAGGCACAACAAAGCCACCTGATGAGCCCCTTGCAGCTTCCATTGCCTCCCGCGTGCACGCCTACCACTGTCTCGCCGATCGCTGCCGGCCAGCTAATCGGATCTCGGCGCTCTATTTGTTTGGCCGGCCCAGCGAGAAGCCGCCACAGCTTCGAGCAGCCACACTACGAACGGGCGGCACCTCGCGGGCCTAATCTGGCCACTATCAATTGGTGACCAGTTTCATCTTCGGCCCTTCCTCTGCTCAACTCCGCTAGCTGACCACTGACCGCTCGCCCAACGGAGGCGGTTCGGGGGCAGTCTGAATATTTTTCCAGCCTCGCGGGAGCTTAGCTTGGACTTAAGTGATTGATTTGCTGACACACCAGAGCGTTTCCGGCCGCCTTTCGGCGGCCATAGCTCTGGACTGTACACTGTAGATTCTAGACTGCAGTCTGTAGACTGTAGACTGTAGACTGTAGACTGTAGACTGTAGACTGTAGACTGTAGACTGTAGACTGTCGACTGTAGTCTGTAGACTACAATCTACACTAAGCTGCAAATTGCGAGCGCTGAAGCAGCAGTGGACCTATTGGGCAGCCCAAAGCCAATCACGCAGAGGCAGCGCTTGTTGCAGCAGCCAGCCAGACCACCGAAAGCCCATTAGTCCGCACTGGCTTGGCGGCGCTCCTAGCTTCTGAGTGTGTTTGTTGGGCTGCCCTTCGGGCTGGTGGTCGGCGATTTGTTGTGATCCTCTGTGTTGACTTTGGCGCCGTTGGCCAAGCGGAGGGCGAAGGGGATTTGAATGGAAGCTTGGGGGAAGCTTGAGAGGAAACTGAAAATGAAAATGACGAAATCGAGCCTGCTGCAAACACCGGCGGGCCAGCAGAGGCGAGCTTTGGGCTCAAGTGGCGACCTGTTGCGCGCATTTGTTGCAGTAACAACTGATCACTTCGTCGGGCCACCGACGACTCGCCTTTCACTGACCACCACTCGCTGGCTAGCTCATCTCTCTGGCGCCGCCGCCGCCTCCAAGGCGCTCAAGTGTTGGCAGCGGGCCCAGCTTCTGGTTGGCAATAATCAATCATTAAGGCGAGCAGATGAAAACTAAATCATTTGAAAGACAAAAAGAAACGCCGGCCAACAAATAGGCTTTACTTTCTCGTGGGCAAAACCGGAGCTCTCTGAAAGCAAGCGACTGCACGCCAAGCGTCGCCCAGTCTGTGCAGACACTCTCTATCTCTCTTGGCCCTCTTCCAATGCTCACTTGAGAATCCCAAATCCAGCCCAACTTTTCCTCCTCCACTTCCGATCGTTAATTCATCGCCGGTCGCTTTTTCTTTATCGATTTCCGAGCTCGGCCAGTGTCTTGGCGAGCCAACACTCAAGTGCGCCGCTTCCATTTGCTGCGTGCCCACTTAAATCGCCTCCAGTCCGAAGGTGTTTGCTCTCCTCCACTTGCTGCCTGCTCCTCTGCCCTCCTTAAGGTCTGGCAAGTCAACTGGTCTAGACGGGCTTCTGTGTGCCGCTTGGCAGGCGTCATTCGGAAGCTCCAAATGACGCCTGCTGAGTGCGTGGCCAAATGATCATCATCAGCAGCATCATCAAATTGACCGATCGGTTTCTATTTCAGCTAACTCAAACTATCGATAATAGTTTTTAATTGAAACCAATGAGACTAGCGAAACAAACAAACCAAGTGGATTTATTTATTTATTTGGCCCCGAGCTTTTGCTTTCAATCCATCGAGTCTTGGCCAAATTTGTTCAAGCTCACAACACTTCGAGTGCTCGCCTCTGGCAAGCTGCGCTAAGCGTCTAAGCGCCTTCAGGTCGACCTAGTCTGGAGAAAAAGTGACTCTTAAATCAGTCACCTGTCTTCTTTATGGGAATTTTCTTTTTCTCATTCCTTCATTTGTTCAGATTACAAAGTTCAGAGTGAAAGTTCATCGAGTGATTTGTGGGCCAAACGAGGACTCGTGTGTCCTCTTTTATAATGTTCCAGCTGCACGCGAGTCTGGCTACTCTTTTGGCACCTCCTTGGTGCAAATTTGTCATCCTGATTGACTCATATACACTCTCTAACATCGATCAACCACTGCCACACAATCCAATGATAATCTATATAAACGCCATGAAATGCAGCTGGATCGCCGCCACCCAATTCCAGGCCACTGATGCACGACGAGCATTCCCGTGCTTTGACGAGCCGCGTAAGTAACAAGTGACAGACACAAAGTCTATGCAAAGCAAATCCCTCCACAAGCAATCCTCTAATCTGCCTCTTTGATGGCTACCACTCAATTATGCTCTGAATTAATCCTAATCGTTTAACATCAACTAACAAAAAACACGTCTCTCTTTTCTCACTTCCCATGTCTGTGTCTCTTCTGCAACAGTCTACAAAGCAACCTTTAGTATCAAAATAAAACATTGGAGAAACATGACAGCTTTATCGAACATGCCAATAATTGATAGCGAAGTGTAAGTGTCTGTTGCTCTTTAGGCAGCACCCAAAGAGGCAGAAAAACAAGCAGAACAAAACAAAGGGGATAAAAAGGCGCAACCTCAAGCTGTGGTTGCTCCTCTCTCTTTGCTTTGTTTGCCTTTTCTGCTCGCCTGAAAGCTCCAAAGCGATAAGCTCTTCTTGCTCGCAGGGAGCTGCTAATAGTCTCTCGCCGGAAGACTATTAGAAATGCAGGAAAGAGGCAAAAAAGCTGCACCTCAGCCAGACAGTTGTTCTGATGATGATTCTGTCTGCTTGCTGGCCAACTAAAGCGAACACCACTCCTAATCAAGCGAAACTCCGACAAAAAACTCTCACTCCATTTTCACAACAAACAGATCGCCCGACGGCCTTTGGGTTAACGATTCATTTGCCAAGTCTCACCGGATGTCCACCTATTTGGTCGCGTTTGCCGTAACAAATTTCGAATCACGAAGCGAGGGCAATGTAAGTGCTCTTGTTTGTACCCTTTTCACCTGTTGTCCATTTCCTTTGCCTGGCGGTGGCCGCAATATCTGGCCAACTGTGTCTCTTTAGGCTTGTTTGTTGGCCAGATATTACTAGTCTCTCAGACTTTGTATGTGATAGGCTGCCTCAGAGGATGCGATATGTTGAATTGAGCAAGACTTGCTGCTTGAGCTGAGCGTCAAGCAGCAAGTCAACATCTGGCCCAGATGGAAAGTGAGCCGATTTTGCTCATTTTCATCTCCTTGCGGCCGCCCATCGGAGGCAAACAATATTTACCAGAGCCCAGCAGCTCACGCCGTTCTTCCACTGTGGCCGGTGGTCAGTCAGTGGGGCTCTCTCCGCGTGAAGAGTGTCTGTTCAAACAGATGGAGAAAGCTTGGCGTGGGTCAAGTTAAACCGCGCGAGGCTGCACGCTAGTTAGACGGCGGGCCACTTGAGCTTGCCACAAGCCCAGCGGCGCGGTCTAATTTGATTACTCTCTGTGTGCAATGTTGGCACAACAGTACGCCACTAACTCGCCAGTGACTAGCTGAGGGCCATTGCAGTGTGGCCGCCGTTCATAAAAGAGGTGTTTATTGTGCTCGCTGGCCTGCAGGCTAACTTGGGCAGAGCCGCAAGAAGCTTTGGCCAAGAGTCGTGCCGAATCTTAATGAACTTTCAATGAAACTCTGTTGCCGTTAACATTCGTGGCCACTCCATTGGCCCTCTTCACAGTGCTCGGCCGCCAATGGGCCAGAGACCAGAGGTGAGAGGCGAGAGGCGAGCAACAAGAGGCGAGCGCCAAGAGGCTGAGGCGACTCGCCGCCAGCTGGCCAGCTCGAAGCATGGATGCAAAACGCAGTCTCGTTGCTCGATGCACGGAAAAGGCTCGCACCACAGGCAACAATGAGCCAGCCTAACGAGCGGCCAACCTGTTGCATTAGCATAATCAGAGCAACACTTTCACCAAGCGACTCTTCGAGCGGCTCTTTGGCGCCACGGCGGCGCCACTTCCTCCTCCGCCATTTTTCCCCGCTCTCCTCAGCCACGAAGCTCGAGACGCCCTGACTTGCGGCTGGCCACAAGCTCCTGTGGGCGCCAAGGGCTCGGCGCAAAGACAAAAGGCGCCCACTTGGAGCGCTAAACGTAGTCTGCCGCTACACTGGGCGCTCTACTGCAGCTAACAGGCCGCAATGATCGCCTCAATGATCGGAAACGGCTCTTCCATGGGAAATCTCTCCTCTAAAGACTGTCTAGCGCGTGGAAGTTGCTTGGCCACTTCTTTGCGCCGCTCATCATAAATCATGATCGTTTGCAGCAACAAGCCGTCCGGCCAGTGCCACAGTTCCGCCCGAGCAATGGGCTGCACTCTAGCCGCAGTTATGAACCTTTGCCCAGCTCCTAAGGACTACTTAGCTCGCCAGAGGCACACGCAAACGGAGGCGTTAGATTGATGACGAGCGTCGACAAACTGGGAAAGGAAAGGGCCGAAAATTCTCCTTTCTTCTCTCTGAATGTGGTTTCCAATTTGTTACACTCGCCACTGCCGCCGACTAGCAAACTGCAGCTGCCTCAAAGTTGGCCTACTGCTCGCCACTTGCCACTTGCCACTTGCCGCCCACTTAACGCAGGCCAAAGCGATGCCTTCAAATCGGATCCAATGCAATCTCTAGCGAATGTATCCACTTAGAATTACTACTTTCTTCTCATTGACTAACTCATTACGCCTCTCATTACGGCGCAACAAATGCTGGCGCAAAAATCCCAACCTAACGGCCGCATTAAAACGCCTCTCAACCCACCACTTTGGGACCACTTCGGCCTGTCCATGTGATGCGTGTGCAAATTTGCGCAATGAAAATGGAAAAATGGGAAAAAAATGTGGAAAAACGTGAAATAATATGGAAAAACCAACGATGGAATGGCACACAACTTGGTCTGTTGGAATTGATCTAAATGGAATGTGATGGGTGACTAAAATTGGTGAAAATTTGTACAAAAACCAACAATTATCCATTTGCATCCATGACTTAGATCTCCGTTTGGGCTCGGCCTGGCTTTGTGCACTCGGCCGAGTACGCGCTCAAGATTGCGGGCAAAATTTTGCGCCACTACGAAGAGTTTTTCGGCATTGAGTACCCGCTGCCCAAGATGGACATGATTGCCTTGCCCGATTTCAACGCTGGCGCCATGGAAAACTGGGGCCTCATCACCTACAGAGAGACAGCGATGCTCTACGACGAGAGTGTCTCCTCGGTGGCCAACAAACAGCGCGTGGCAGTGGTGGTAGCTCACGAGCTTGCCCATCAATGGTTTGGCAATTTGGTCACCCCCAAATGGTGGGACGATCTGTGGTTGAACGAGGGCTTTGCCTCCTACGTCGAGTACATTGGCGTGGATCATGTGGAGCCAAAGTGGCGCATGTTGGACCAGTTTGTGGTGGAGGAAATCCACGACGTCTTCAAGGTGGACAGTTTGTCCTCGTCGCACCAAATCTCAATTCCGGTAAACAATCCCGACGAGATAAGTGAAATTTTCGACCACATCTCCTACGCTAAGGGGGCCAGCATAATCCGCATGATGTCCCACTTTCTCACCGAGGACGTCTTCAAGCTGGGCCTCAGACGATATCTAAGGGCGCTCAAGTACAACAACGCCGAACAGTCGGACCTTTGGGCCCACCTAACTGAAGCCCAGCGTCTTCTGGCCAATGGAACCCGCAGCTCCAGTGCAATGGTGGACGTGGGCCGTGTGATGAACTCGTGGACTCTGCAACCTGGCTACCCGCTGGTAACAGTTACTAGGAACTACTCGACTGGCGCCGCCACCTTTGAGCAAACTCGCTACGAGCCCTACAAGCAGGTCCAGCAGCAAAAGCAACGGCCCGCCAACACAACAGAGGTGGCCGCTCGCCCACAACGCTGGGAGATTCCCATCACCTACACCTGGAAGTCTGAGCAAAATTGGAAACCACTCACCAAGTTTTGGCTCCACCAAAATGCCAGTGGACCCACTGAGCTGGCGCCAAACAAGTCCAACTGGCCGCAGGACAACAAGGACTGGGTGCTGGTGAACGTGGACCAGGTTGGCTACTATCGAGTGAACTACGATTTGAACAATTGGAAGCTGCTCATCAGACAGTTGCTCGAAGACCATCACAAGATTCGCACCACAAACAGGGCCCAACTGTTGAACGACATCTTCGATCTGGCTGAGAGCTCCAATTTGGACTATAATCTGGCAATGGAGGCCACCAGATACTTGAAGAGTGAGCGAGAATATCTGCCCTGGGACACTGTGTTGCTGGCCTTCTCGCACATTGACGACATGCTCCAGCGGACCCCAATCTACGGCGACTGGGCCGAGTATGTGGCTCAGCTCATCGAGCCTTATTATGCACGCTACAAGGATCTCGACTGGACGACAGCCGAAGGGGCAGGGAAAAACAACACCGGCAGCACCGGTGGCTCCTCAATGCAACCAAACATAGACGAGAACGACGTGCTGGAACAGTACAACAGGGTCAACGCGATTGCATGGGCCTGCCAGGTGAACAGCCACTGCATTGGAAAGGCCAAACAGGTGTTCCAGGACTGGAGATCGAGCGGTGTGAATAGGATCAAGCCGGCCCTAAGGTATGCCGCTTACTGTACCTCAATTGAGAATGGCGACAAGCACGATTGGGACTTCTTGTGGCGAGCCTACGAGCGTGAACAGAACGCCAGTGAGAGGGACAGAATCATGCGGGCTCTCGGCTGCAGTCGAGAGATGTGGATTTTGTCCCGTTATTTGGAGTGGATCTTCAACAAGAACAAGCCAATCAGACGCCAAGATGGAGCTTATGTGTTCAGAGTGATTGCCAAGAACAATTATGGACGCGATTTGGCCTTCAACTTTATGCGAGAACGCTGGCCACTCATAAGGGAATTGTAAGTAGTCTTTGATTTATATTTTCTTGGAATCCATCAGATTTTGCTACAGACTTTTCAGCAGTCCAAGAAAAGGGACGACATTCAATCAACCTGATGGATTAACATAAACTTACCCCTAATTTTGCTTAACTTTTCACTAAAAATCAATCAATTAGCTATGGGAAGTCTTCCTTCTCTCTGGGAAGCCTCATCCGCTCGGTATCAGCCTCAATGAACACCCAGGTTGAGCTGAACCAATTGCAGACATTCTACGAGAGCATCAAGGGAGAGGTTGGCTCTGGAAAGAGGATGTTCCAGTTGTGCATAGAGGACGTGGAGAGCAACGTTCATTGGAGGAACACCAAGTACAAAGTTCTAGAAGAGTGGCTTCAGAAAGAGAAGCTCACTGGATCTCTTGCGGCGAGGGCGCAACACGCCATCCCCACACTTGATGCCGCAGCATCGCCAATCTCCAAGATAGACTACTAGCCAAGTTGAATTGGACAACTATTCGGGCGACTTGACAGTAAGAGCCGAGAAAAGCTCAGCCTTAGGGCTGTGAGGCAATGAGAAACTATCGATAAACAAACACTAATAAATCAAATTCTACATCCTAATAGAGTATATGTAATGTCCTCTCTTGTGCAACGGAGACAATAGAGTCCCAACCATTGGCCGTGTAGCTTCCTGATGCAGTGTATGAAATCTGTTGCCTTTGTTCCGCATTTGCATTAGCCTTTCATCAGTATCAATTGTTAGGCGTTAATTTTCATCAAAACAGTTGTGTTTCTTCAGCTGAAAGAGATCGTCGATGAGCATGCATGAGAAGATTTCTCACAGTACAATTGGTGTTATTGGTCCTCTACTTCATTCGCGGCTAAAAATTGCGCTACCCAAACAATGAATCGACAAACTGATGATGAAAGAACAGCCACCAGTATGTTGCTCGCCCATGGTTTATTCTTGTCTCATCTACTGGGGCACAATGTTCGAGGTACAGTGTTCGGGGGTCGAAATTTGCACCACATCAGAGGAGCAATTCACGTCGAGAGAGGCTCTACTAAACGAGGTCCTCACGTCCACTTTCGTCATCGACTAGAGACCGCATTTTGTTTTCATTTTGGAATATTTCCATCGATTGCAAACAAAATGTCCAAGTTAATCAAATTCTCTTTCCTCCTCACGTTGACTTCACTTTCGCTATTGCACAGTGGACTCTCGTTGGGATGCATCAAAAAAGGGAAATCCGACGCTTTCGATGTCGCCAACAACCTGTTGACCGATGCCACGCGATCAAATTCGTTGAAGGACAACCAGAGAGCAGCCAGAGAATTGATAGGAACTGTCTCAGACTGCGAGGTTCAAGATGTTCTTACTAAGCTCGGAGATCTTCGTGAGATGTATGACCATTGTGATGAGTCTAGCCAAAAGCAAGTTCGAGCTATGGTCGATTTAATGTACGACGCGTCGCGTAGTAATCCCACTAAAGAGCAAGTCTCTGAAAGGCGCCTAAACAAACTAGTCCTGAAAGCCTCCAAAGATCTCTACGCCACCTGTATGGATAGCTACCAAGAGGAACTCTACAAGCTTGACTCTGGATCTGACTGGATGCTGAACAGTCCAAACCTATTCAACATCCTGATCCGATACAAAATCCCCTCCATGAAAGAGAGATTGATTTATAGAAATGCACCCACCGAGGAGAAAGTTTCCCTGAAGAGCTACAGAGAAGCTAACTTTGATGCTTTGAGGCAACTAAGCTCCCCTCGAGCGAGAAAAGGTTGGATGAAATTCTTGATGACTTTTCATAATGACAGAGATCCTGTGATTGAGAAGAATCTCAAGACGGGCCACTGGGAGGTGCCTAGACGAAATGTCGCCAGATTGTATGATCTGTATGTGACGAAAAGTTGCCAGGTGTTCAAGCAAAAGGAGATGGCTGATTTAATGTCTCGAGTTGAGGGATTTATCGCCACATGGAGGCTTGAGGCGGGCGATTATTTCACCAACGATAGCGAAATCTTGGGCATCTTGCTCAACTTCAGGATCTGTAAGGAGCTCGATAAAGAGGATCCAAGCGTCCAGATTGATTTGATAACAAAGCATCTGAGTGACGAGAAGCTCAAATCGCTGATGGTTCAGGAACTTGGTGATTTATGAGGCAAACTTGGCAAATAAAATTATGGATCTGTCTCAGTTTAAGATATGCTGCCTCATACCCTTTAAATCTATCGCAAAGCTCACTGGAGCCTGACTATCGCTGGGACAAAATACTGCACTAGGCTCGCCATAAGATTCGGATGGATACATGGAAGGCATGCGCGACAGGACTCTCAGGCATTTGACAGAGCCAAGCTAATCCACCTTTCGTCTTGCGTGTTTGAAGAGTGGCCAGAGAGGATATATCGTGGATGAATCTAACATCGAGATCAAACTAATAAACCTAACATTCCTCGCGGTCCTGCGGTGCTCTGGAGTAACGAGAATTACTGCAGAATCTCGACGGTCTTAAGTTGGAGTTAATCCGTGTTCTGCATCAGATTGGGTCTAGCAGCGAGCCTAGATGCTAGTCGAAAGTCTAGCTTTGCTGGTTCCAGATGTAGCTTGGGTACCATAGTCACGCAATCCACGTTGCTCGCGCCATTCGGGCACTCTTACATGACACAGGTTCTTGCAGAGACGATGAACCCCAGTGTGAAATCGACCCTTTAGTCTGGCTCTAATCCAGACGAGCAATAAGCCGAGATGCTAGTCGGAAGTCTGGCACCCTTACAAGAGCCACAAATTGGACCCTTCATAGTGTGCACGGGCCCGCTCTCACGCGCTAGCGCACTGTTGCTATCGTGCGCTATTGTGCCATTGAATCCGCAGAACGATTTCTTTCCAAATTCTGAGACGATTTTCACACCTTAACGATCAAGCATCAATATCTCCGCAACCAATTGAGCTAGGCAAAAAATGATCATAGTAATATGCTGCAAAATACATACACCATACAAGTATGCAGTCGGCTACATCATCACAACTCCTGCGCGGCCCCTAGTGGGGCTCAAAGTTTGAAAGTTGAGCTCCATTATGGAGAAAGTAGAGGTCGTATTGTGCTCTTGCGATTTGTTGTGCACTTTGTAGACGTTTGGATTGTTGCACGCAAAAGATCAGCCTGCTAACATGTTCCATTGTGAAACTGGAAAGATATTTGTCATTTTTCTAAATCTCACCAGAATGCACAATTGACGTGTGGTAGAGAATGCAAACTGTGACAACCGAGCCACCAATATGC
>Ga0058701_10000163_pt1 | contig 56231 bp, 49 predicted proteins | sample AgamicOrMae_FD_97039 | JGI IMG/M metagenome (GOLD analysis project Ga0058701, IMG submission 97039) | Agave microbial communities from Guanajuato, Mexico - Or.Ma.e | ecosystem: Host-associated > Plants > Phyllosphere > Phylloplane/Leaf | place: Guanajuato, Mexico | collected 2012-06-04
CTAGGCTCGTTATCACAACGGATAACTAACAAATTGTCGGGTTTGCAAGGGTTGAGCGAGCAGCTGAGCGAGATCAGACACTATCTAGATCTGATAGTGGACGGTAAATTGCCGATGAACTATTCAATCATTTACATGTTGCAGGACATATTCAACCTATTACCGGATATTTCAGGAGACTCGTTCATAAAAGCAACATATGTGTCAACGAATGATCAAATGTTAGTTGTTTATTTGGCATCGCTGGTGCGATCTGTTGTATCGTTACACAGTCTGATCAACAACAAAATAGAACAAGATCAGCATACTTAAGAGATTCTAGAGTATCTCAGCACTGATATCGTTTTTGGTTCAAATCTCTTTATTTGTCATTGTTTTTCTATCCTAGTTTCGACTGAGATTTAACTGGGCAAAGGACTGATCGTGGTGCAGCTCTTTCGGTCCTGAGCTGGGCGCATAGCGGCACATTTTCTACCCGCCTGCTGCCCACATAGACTTACTCGTCCTTACCGAGCTAGACATTTGAGCATTTCTCAGTGCCATACGCAGACTAATGTTTAGTGACTAGTCCACATGAGCAATCGTTCGTGCCTGAGGAGTATCTAGCGACGTGCCAGAAGTTTGCGTGAGTTTCGTCTCGACAGAGCCCGCCGTCGACAATCTTTGGTGCAAACCATATGCCCGGAGTCCAACTATGAGGAGGCTGTTCTTTTTTTCATTTGGCACGTTCGACGAGGCTTGATGAGTTTCTTAGGCAAAAGGGAAGGCACATTGCAATGGCCCACAGTCTGATCCTGCGCGTTATCATGTGCAACTGTATAGTGAGCGGATGGCGTCGCTTTCTGTATTAAAGTGTTGGTGACAGAATTTGTGCACCATAGAAAGAGGGAGAGAGAGAGTCTGAGGCCACGTAGATGTCTGTCTCGAGACTCGAGCGAAACAACCGAGACTACCAGAGTGCATTGGGGAGACAGAAAGCCAGATGAGATGCTGGCGGAGATTGGAAGTCAGTCATAGAGAGGAAGGCAGTGAATGGGGTACAAATGGTCGCATAGGAAGCGAAGATGGAAACTGGAAAGAGGAGAGAAAACGAAAGAAGCAGGCAAGGCAAGTGCCATCGAGTGCATGTGCCTTTCTAATAGCATGCTCAGCTAGATAGGCGCCACACTCTCACAGTAGTCGACATATTTCGCCCCAAGATGCAGCTCGCTTTTCTCCTAGTTCAGCAGAAGTTGCTGCATTAGTTTCAGGCGAAGAAATTTTCCCTCGCGACTTGGATTTCTTCTTCGTCGTTTGTTGCCTTCTGGACGAGGCAAAACCTACACCTGACCTTCAGCCTTAGGCAAAGCTGAAACTGACTTGAGACAATCAAGTCGAAACAGGCGACAAGTCACATCTTAGCACTGATGTGGCCGGCCCAAACTAGCATACAGTGCGGGTCCCTCTCTTTGAATATACTAGCGCGCACTACTGCGTAAAGTCGGCGAGGCTAACATACAAGCTTTAGTTACTGTCTCCACTGTTATGCGCTATGTCGCTAGAGCACATTATTTTCCTGCCCTTAGTTTGGTCCCAAAGAAGCTTCATAACTCTGCTGATTGCCATGTGAAAGTTTCCCCACAGTTCGTGCTCAGTAAATTATGAGGTGATATTTTTTATTATTTCATCTCAAAATGATCGCCAACATCCAGGCCAAATTCCACAGGTTGCCATTGGATATGTGAGCGATGATTGATCCAAAGGTTATTGTCCCATTGGATAGCTCTACTTGCCCCGCAGAGCTGTTGCTCTCTACGTGCAATCGTTCAAGGAGGAAAGAGAGTGTGATAATTGTGCCGAGGAGGCTTGGAGAGTGAAGCTAGTCTACGTAAATGCGGTGAGAAGTGGCCTGCACCAAGCAACAATCTTTGAATTAAAAGGAAACTTGATAACTCGACTGAGCCTACTGAAGCGATAATCAAGAAGAGGAAAAAGCTTAGTTATAGAGCTACCGAGACAATCGAAGAAGAAGAGGTAGCATCAAATAGCATCAGATAATCAATCTTCGCTGGACTGTCTGCTTGGAGCCTATAGTGCTTTGATAGGCCTTAGGTGGGTGAACACATCGCAACAATCAGCGAGATATGTCCACAATGTTGCCCAACATAATCACCTCCTCGCCGTCGGGAGGTCGTTTCGATTTCGACGACGGTGGAACTTATTGCGGAGGTTGGCAAGATGGCAAGGCGCATGGGCATGGAGTTTGTACTGGGCCAAAGAATGTGGGCGAGTATTCTGGCTCTTGGAACTTTGGCTTCGAGATGAGCGGCGTTTACAGGTGGACGAATGGGGCAGTATATGAGGGTCGCTGGCAGAATGGCAAGCGGCATGGAGTAGGAGTTGAATACAATGGCAAATGGATTTACAAAGGCGAATGGTCGCAGGGTCTTAAGGGTAAGTAAGTTGAGCATTGTTTGGCTTGCTTGATGCACTAAGAACAAATCCATTGAAGACTGACAGTTGAACTACATCTTAACTACACAACTCTTGCAGGCCGTTATGGAGTGAAAGCGAGCTCCAATTCTGCGGTCAAATATGAGGGCACCTGGGCAAATGGATTGCAGGATGGCTACGGCTCAGAGACCTACTCAGATGGTGGCTATTATCAGGGCCAAATGTGTAGAGGTTTAAGGCACGGTTATGGAGTCAGAAAGTCGGCCCCATACGGCGACAGTCAATTGAACAATCCAAGCAAAAATGGACCCCTAACTGGGGGTCCCTCTTCCATGCTATTGCATGCCAATTCTATACAATCAACAGGTTCTAATGACCAGCAATCTGCAGGCACTGGCGTCCCAGAGGCCGACGACGATTCGCCAAAGCCAGAAGATGGATTTAAGCCAAATATAGATCGAACTTTAGTGTCTAAGAATGGTTTCGTATTAGTCTCTAAACCGTTGGACGTTCCAATGCCACAAGGCAACTCTAAATCATCGCCCAATCATGATTACCTATCGCCATCCTCATCTTCCAATTCGGCCTCAAGACAGAGACGCAACTCGTTGACAAATAAGCTCGCCCAAACAGCTCGCATTCCTAACCAGACAACTGTTTCCCTATTTCGAGGGCTGAGATTAAAGAAACAAAAATCGACCAGTGATTTGGACGCAATCTCAGGCTCTAGTGGGGCCAAGCAGAGGGCCAATCAACAAACGGGCGGCGCAACAAACAATGATGATAGTTCGTCAATAATTCCATTCACATTGTCGCCCGAGGAATTGGACATAACTGATCCAACAACAGTTGAGACTTACATGGGCGAATGGAAGCACGACAAGAGAAATGGGCATGGAGTTTGCGAGCGCTCAGATGGATTGAAGTACGAGGGCCAATGGCACAATGATATGAAATGCGGCTATGGTGTCACCACCTTCAAGGATGGAACCAAAGAGGAGGGCAAATATAAAAATAATATTCTGATTCTCGATAGCAAAGTGAAGAGATTTTTCCAATTAGGTAGCTCAAATATCAGACAACGCATTGACGAGGTGGTGAAGATGGCCAATCAGGCTGCCACAATGGCCCTGAAGAAGGCCGAGATTGCAGACAACAGGGCGGCCACTGCTCGAGACAAGGCCGATCAAGCGATGACTGCGGCAATTGAGGCAGACCGCGACTCTCAGATAGCCTACTCGGTGGCCAGACAGTATAGTGAAATTTCATTGCAACAACAACAGCAACAGCAGATGATGATGTTCGGCGGCACGGAACAATTTGGGCCCGCAAACAATGGGCACCAATTCATGGCCAGAAATGGGCCCCAATTCATGGGAACCAATTTGAACCTGAATGCTAGCCATCTGCAAATGCGTCGCATCTCCAACCACCAACAACGCAACCAGTCCATCAGGGGCCAGCAGCAAGCATCCTTCGGTGGCCAACAGCATCTGGCCAACGATCCCAGCGGCCTATTTCCAAACAATCAAGACCGATACCCAAATGAAGGTCCAATGAACGAGCCCATGGCCGCGGCTGCCGGCAGTCTGTCGGCAAACGGCGGCCTCGTGGAGCCCTTCAATGGTCGCCGGGGCTCCTTCCGGGGCTCCTCTCAGCCCGCAGGCGCTTCCGGCGCCCAGGGAGCCAGCTACTCGAGACAGAACTCCTTCAGACAGAACCAACTGGGCCAGCGCCAAAGGAACCCCATGCTAGGCCACCATCATCAGTCGGCCGATCCGTTCAGCGATCTCTTCGACCACTACAAGAACAACGCCAGTGGCTCCTCCTCGTCTGGATATAGATCTGGCCTGAGTGGAGGCGCGCCCGGCGGCGGAAACGGAACCAGAAGAGGCCAGCTGAGCAAGCAGACGAGCTTGGACTACGCCCAGCTCAGAGGTGCCAGTGTTCCTAGACAGCTGGGCGGTTCAGGCCCGCCGGCTGGCACGCAAGCCCAGCAACAGCGCCAGCGCTACAGAGTGTCCTCGTCAGTGGACGAGACTGATCAGGAGATGATGGCTGGCGCCTATGAGCAGCAGCAGCTCCACCAAGACCAGCTGATGATGCAACAACAGATGCAGCTCAGACACTTGGTGACCAGCGGGGAACAATTGCAACAATTGCAACAGCAGCAGCAGCAGCCAGCAGAGTCTATGGACGACCCTCAGCAGCAGTTCTCGGCGGCTCGCCCCACGCCCACCAACTCGAGCTACATACTTCCCCAGTCGTCGGCCGCTGGCTCCAACTCGACCACCTTCAATCCTTCGCCCACAAACAATGCCCCTGCGGCAAGCGTGGGCCAACAGACTCCGTCTCCCCTGAAACAGAGCACTGGTAACAATGAGGGAAACAACAGCAATGTGACCGAGTACAATCTGCCCCAAAACAGACACCAAAATGTCCACAGCCACCACCAGCGCGATGTCCAGTCGTTGGCCGACGAGCAGCTGTACATGGCCGACTACAGACGCCGCCGACTGAGACAGATGGAACCTCTCGAGAGGACCGAGTATGAGAACTACGACTTCACCATAACGAGTGGACCCCGGCCGACTCAGCGTTGTCGTCGTCGTACAGCCTCCCTGACGCGCACCTCCAGCTTGACGACACCGCCGCTCGTTGCCAGTGGTGTGGCTCCATCGTGGAGCCAAGCCGGCATGGAGGGACAAAAGTCTGCCGGAATTGTATCCTTCTTGGCTGCCAATCAAGCGAAACAGAGCTCCTCCTCGGCGCTCAACAATGCAGCCTCCTTTGGCCGAAGTCCCATGCTCGACCAAGTGTCTCTCGGTGAGCGCTGGTTTGCAGGAGGAAACCCAAACGCCGGCCTGCCCAGTTTCAATATAGTTTCCATGGCCAATGAGCACACTCATCTGGCCAACTCCTCGCAGGCCAACATGATGGGTCTCGGCGAGATAGCTCATCACGCCCAACTGCTCGGCTACGGACTCTCTCCCACTGGCAGCTATGGAGTTGACGCCAGTCTCAGTAACTCGGCCAATTCATCGGCGGGCGCCCACAACCGAAAACCGTCACTCCAGGTCCGTTATGACCCCGTGGAATTAGGTGGTCTCATGTCGAGGGAGGAAGTTGCGGCTCTCAGTCATGCTCAGAGAGAGCAGAAACGAATCGAGGCCGAATTGGCCGAAAAGAGAGCCAAACAACCTCTGTTGCATTTGTTGATGAGTTTCAAGGAGTTTCTCGAAAGCAACAAGCTCATTTTGACCGTCTTGATAGTGAACATTTGTCTCGTAAGAATGTTTGCCAACCTCATTGCTTAGGCGCGCCACAATTAGTCAACCTGTTCGATCAATTTATTTGTTAATGCAACACTACTCGAGCCAGATGAACACACATTGGATCTCATCGATTCCCGACGAGGATGGATTATTTTGTCCAATGTAATCATATTTCAACTGTTTTACTCTATCATTATAATTATTATTATTATTACTACCATCATTATAATTATACAACTAAAGTAATATGCTCTAAGCGGATGTCTTTTTCGTCCTCCTCACGAGATTCTTTAAATTTAGACCAAACTTCTTGGTGCGAGTTTTCTCTTTGGTCGGAACTTTCTCTCCGGTGGAATCTTTGTTCTGTAGGCAAAATGACAGTCGCTTCTTATAACAGTCGCTCAGGTATGGAACTAGATTTGCGGTGAAATCTTTTGTCTGGTCCATCAATGCTTGAAGTTCCTCAAACTGGTCAGTAGTACATTTTGAACTGTCTAGCTGGCTGGCCTCCACAAAATCGTTCAACAGTTCCTTGTACTTGTACATCTCTGACTCCTCTGTCAAATACGGCCTGTTCTCTGGTAGTTCGAGAATCTGAGCCATGCGTTTCAAGAGAGCAGCAAATTGGCCAAGTTCCATCTTGTGATCTTCCTGATCGGTCCAAACGTAGGCAATTCCATCATTGAATTCTTTGTCTGTCCCAATCATAGTTTCCGAATCACCGATCACTGGGACAACCATGGCTACCAAAGAGATTATTATCAACTTTATGAGTGACATCCTGATTTTGCTTCAATTGACTCCCTGATTGAATGAGAATATATTCATAAGATCGAGCTCGAACGAAAGATGGTATCAAACTACTTTATCACCACTCTTATGGAGTGCGGGCTGGAAAGCTCCCTCATCAGCTCTGGAGGTTTAAAAATAGTGGCGATTGAGAGATCACTCTCAGACAATTGAGTATTGCTATATTTAGACTATCGGACGACAAGTTCAGATGTCAATTCGAAGAAGGCACCATCATGTCCTCTCAAGTCGCTCGAAATAGATTCAAGAAGTGTCAAGCGATAATATCCGAGGAACTGGATCTGGAATCTCAATGAGTCAGGACAAATATGAAGATCGGTTTTCGACGGCGATTCAGCCCTTCTTCCTCCATTGACATCTTAGCGCTTATTACAACTCGTTGCTAACATCTTACATGGCTAAGGTATCGAGGGCTACTTGATCTATGAGAGAAACTATCCGAGAAATTCTGAGACAACCGAGGTAGTAGGTGGCCCTTTGTAGCCGAGAGCTCGAGGGAAGGAGCCAGGATAAATCACAAATTGCCTCCTTTAATGTAAGATCAGTTTGGGATACATATACTCATTTTGGCTTTCCTTGCCCCACCACGGGCCTAAGTAGCTATTTAGGCTACCCACCTTGGAGCCTACAAGGGTCAAGATTGCAGCATTTGCAATACGGCGCTTCTTAGCTTGCATGTAGGTGACTCAGGTGTCACAGTTTACATCCTCTACCACGTTTCAATTGTGCATATCTCTCTAGTTGCACAATGGAACATGTTAGCAGGCTAATCTTTTCCAGCAACAAACTGATCTACCTATTTGTCCAAATCCTGCCGATTTGAGCGCATTTTCCGAATGGCTAACTGTTAGAGACCAACATGAGAATAGTAGTGCCCGCTGAACGAGTGTGCCATAGGTTTATCATGGGCTTTCATGCCATCGATTGCAGTTTGGTGACCGGACATGAGATATTCGGAAGCGCCGATGTAAAGAGCCACACACAAGCCAATGAGGCTGGCCAGGTAAACATTGTTGTGGAATATGATACAGGTACAAATGCAAAGGCCAAGATAGATTGCGTAGCGATAATAGTTCGCTTCAGGGGGCAGAATCGTTCTTCTGGTTGCCACACAATTGCCGTTCTCTAATTTGTATCCATTGGCGCATCTCAGACACATGTCGGGACCGTCGCCGTGACATCCGTCACAAGCTCGATCGCACTCATAGCAGAAGTAGGACCCCTCAGTGTTGACACAGAAAGTGTTGTCGCCGCAAATTTTGTTCTTGCTCTCGATGCATTCGTCTATATCTGAACAGCCATAGCCTGGCACAAAGTGGAAGCCCTTTCGGCAAACCTCGCATCCTTGAGGTCCAGCTTGGCGGCAAAATTGGCACGACCTGTGGCACTTCTTGCAGCTACTCCTTCCCCTTGATTTGTCTTCCGACTCAAATGGACTCTTCTCTAGATAATATCCAGGAGAACAACTACCGCAATTTTGGCCTGCGTGTCCCTCTCTGCAAACACAGCTCCCATTTCCAGCCCTGGTGCCCTCGCCGTGACAGTGCTCGTTATCGGCACATTTTGTACACTTGGTGCATTTAGGGCCGAAACTCGCTTCGGGACAACAGTACTTCAACTCTTTTATGCAAACAAAATCATGATACGTCATCTTTGGATTCTTGAGTTTCCATTTCTCAGCCAAGTCGAGATTTTCGGTGAAGAATCTTCTGCAACTTTCTCTTTCATCGTCTTGCACCAACTCTCGACAAACAGTCTTCTTGATTTTATCTAAATTTATTTGATCTTCAATTCGTGTATGGGAGTCTGTTTGTCTCGGTTTCCTGATGAGATTGTCAACTGATTGAGCAGTCAACTTGCAGTCTGAGCACAATCGCATCAACTCTTGCTCATCGATTTGTGGGCTTCCTATTGCAAAAAAGCTGGCAACTAAGAGGGTTAAAGGAACTACTTTAAGCGACATTTTCTTTTTCTTTGTAAAAATATAACTCTATGAATAAAAGTCCTGAATTTATCGCGTGAGTGTTTGCTCACGAGATGGAGGTTCACATCTTGTTGGATAAGTTTATACCAAATAGAAGGGGTGATTTTGGTAGATTTGAGGAAGACATTTCTATTAGATCAATGTTTGGATGGAATGTCTGGCCAGTGGAAAAGGAAGATCCACGCGAACAGCTGACCAGGCGCCTAGCGACATTTGAGTGAGATTGCGCAAAACAATTGTACATTACATACAGTTGAACGAAGCAATGGTGAATGGAAGACACTGAGAGGATGAAGTGAACTTGGCCTCTCTGATTTTGGCTCAAAGTTAAATTTTGTTCATAGAACTTTAATGAAGTCAATCTTTTGTCAACTTGTAAACGTGATAATGTGACCCACTGGTCTGTTTCACTGGAGCAATCTCAAACACATAACCGATGCATAAAAGTACTTCAGATGTTGATTCACTAGTGACTGTTTGCAATACTGTAAAGTTTTCTAAAATCCTATTCATTAATGGCAGCTCTGGTAGTTGGCAAATTTTCTTAATAAATTGAATCATGAATTCACACATTGGAGATCTACTGATGTTGTATGAGTAGGTGTTTGTTAGAGAATTGAATGCACCATGAATTTTGTCCACCTTTTCAATAACCAAATCACCATAGGAGCAAGCTTTTATAGAGCAAGTGATATCCTTGTAACGAGTTAGAGTTTCGAAATGACTCGAGAAGCCAAAATAAGAGTTTTGATCTTCATAAATGGTGTTAAAATCCATTAAATCGAAATCCAAATCGGCCCAAAATTTAACCAAAAAGAATGCGTCAGAGGCGTTTGATCTGGCAAACAGACCATCTGGTCCGCCCATGTCTGGAAATTTGTCCTGAATTTCTCTGATATCAATTTTCTCCAACTTGTTAGCCTCCTGTCTCTCAATTAATCGGCCATAATCTATCTTGACAAAGGAATGCCGATGCACTGGAGAGACAACAGTTGCCGCTTGTTGGTTGGCCAAATTGGTGGCTGTGGTGAGAAGACTGTTGATTGGTGCTGCTGGATGTTGTTGGTTTGGATATTGGTGATCATATTGCTGGCCGAATATGAGCGACGATGTGGACGAGCTCGTGGAGGAAGCTGAGGAGGAGGATGAGGATGAGGAAGAAGAAGAGGAGGAGGAGGATAAGGTTGAGGAGGCTGAGGTTGGGGTGGCCGAAACTCCAGTGCTCGACTGGCTCAGGTGGTGATTGTGGTGGTGGTGATTGTGGTGGTGGTGGTGGACTGTTGAATTGGGCCCGGCTGAGAAGTGGGAGCCACCGTTGGCCAGACTGAGCAGGGGAGCCTCGTCCACCGCCATTGGGGTGTCGAGATTGGCACTCGAGAGGATGGGGGCGCCTGAGGTTTGGCTGGGTCGGTTGCGAGTGGGGTCGGCGTTTGCATTGGAGCTGAGCTCTTTGGGCAGTCGCCTCTTCTCTATGAAGGCCGAGAATTCGACCAGGCGTATTTTCCTCGTCATTATTGGCCGATCTTCCCACAAATCGTAGGCACTTTGGGTGATGGCGAGGTTGTTGTTGTTATTGTTCAGCAGCGTGTTGTTTGTGTTTGTTGTGTTCTGGTTGAGCAGAGCGGCCGCTGCTGCTGCTGCTGCGGCCGCCGCGTGCTGATGGTGGTGGTGGTGGTGGTGGTTCGCGTAGTGGTTGTGCTGCTGGTTCGTCGTGTACTGGTTGTGTTGGCCGCCATTCAGCTGGCCATTGTGACTGAAGTTGTGCAAGGCTTGCTGCTGTTGCTGTTGCTGGAGATGGAGGTGGTCGTGGTGGCTGTTTTGGCCCAGTTGGGGCAGCATGGCGGCCTGGGTGGCGGCCGCCCGCTGAACTGCCTGCTGGTGCTGGGGGTGCAAGTGGGTCTGCGTGTGAGACTGGCCCAGTGTTGTGTTGCCAGCCAAATGGTGGCCCAAGTGTGAGTTCTCGACTTGGTCCAATTGCATTCCACCAAGACCGGCGGGCACATTTGCGGCCCCATTGAGCGAGGCCGGCGAGCCAGTTGAGCCGAGAGGCAGCCGGTTGAAGTGGGCGCCCGACTCAACTCTCAGTCCGGCCAGTCCATTCAGGGCGACACTTGCCGGCGCAAACGTCGTGGGCCCATTGCTCAGAGACGAGGGCCCATTGATGCTGCTCGCCGGCGACAAACTGCTCGTGTCATCCGTTCTGGAATTTGTTCTCGCTCGAGCCTCGCGTCTCGACAACACTTGAATGTGGCTGGACACCTGTTTTCTCGTCCTCTTCTGGCCAGTTTTCTGCTCAATGTAACGGGCAATCAACTCGTTCCTGCCGTACATCTTTCCACCGCCCTCTTCTTGCAGGATGTGCTTCCTTCTTCCGCATGGTGGAAACTGTTTCAGAGCCTCCTGGAAAGCTTGCTCGATTTCGGGCGACCAAACTCCCTCACTTTCGCCGTCTGTTTCACTGTGGGCACTGCTCATCACTTCCATCTTGTTGAATTTGGCGCTCGATTCTAACTAGCTTGATCCTGCTTAGATCTTGCTTAGACCTCTAAAAACACGAGAACAGGCCTATAATAAATGCAGCTCTTATTGCAACTATTTCTCTTCCTGAACTCGATCAAAACTGATGATCTTGAATAATCTCAACTTGTGCTTCCTGTTGCTGCGCCTTGTCTCTGGTATTGCTCTCTAACTCTCTTTCTCCCTCTCTCTCTCTCATTGGCCCATCTTCAAACAATAACTCTCACCCTCTTCTCTTCTCTTCTCTTTCTCTTTCTCTGCACGCACAACATTTGCTTACTGTTGCTGGCCAGCCCTTGAGAGTAAATCTTGTGCCTTTACTTCTACTTCAATCTCGAGTTGACTCTTGCTCGCCAGACCTAATCTCGAGCGACCTCGCTGGGGCCGCCGCCTCGCACTGATGGGCTCAAATGTGGCTCCTCTTTCTGGTCCGTTTCACATTCACATTCACATTCACACAACAACTGATCACAACAGACTGGCCCCCAAACAACACAAGCTTTCACTTTTCCACTTTCACTCTGTCCACCTTTGTGCCAGGTGAGTTGCTCTCTGTCTCTGATTAAGAGCTGCTGCGTGCGCAAATATTGTTCTAATAAATAATGATTATAACGAGGATAATATGAGGAGAAGGGAAAACTGGTGCACCAAGTGAGAAGAGGGCCCCAAGAGGCGAGGAGTGTGAGGCAAATATGAGGACTGGGGGGAAAAATAAATAAAATAATTGACTCTCTGGCACCTAAATGAAATTCTTGGAAAATTTGCATGCCTCAAACCATTTGCGCGTCCACCAGTTGTGCGCCGGGCCTTGTGGTCTGGGAGGAGAGTGGGTCGTGGCGGCGGGCGCTTAGGTCTGGCTCTCTCCTGGCTCTCTGTTGCTCTGAGGCAGAAAAGAGGCAGAAGAGGCGGCGAGTCGGCGCGGACACGCACAGTGCACAGTCCTCAATGCACAGTGCACAGTGCACAGTGCAGAGTGTGCGCGGCCGATGCAGTGGCCCTGCAGAGTGGCCGTGCAGCCGCTCGGTGGGCCCAACGCGCTTTGGGCTTCTTCTCTGATTCGCGGCCGCCGTTTTGCGGGCCCACTTTGCAGTTGTTGTTAATGTTGTTGTTGTTGTTGTTGTTGTTGGGCCTCGGTCGCCGGCCGTCTGAGCAGAGTTGTGCCTCTGCAGACGAGCAACAGTTGAACCACAACACGCACCACTCTCACATTCTCCCGGCCTGCCACTTCTCCTTCCTCCGCTCTCTTTCCGTTCCTTTCCTTTTCTTCTTCTCCCGTTTCTCTCCTTCTTGGGCCTGTCCGTCCGCCCAAGTGCGAGCTGCCCGTGCGCGGCCCGAGGGCGCCAAAGGAGCGTGGCCGAGAGATGCAGCCTCGGTTTGCGTGCCCAACCAAACCGAGCGCGCCTGTGTGAGTTGCCGCTGCCCTCCAGTGGGGCTGGCTTCTGTTCGGGGGCTACAGCTGTTCTTGTTGGGCCGCCGGCTCGTTGTGGGCCCTTGCGGTGTGAGGGGCGCCGCAGCTAAGCTTTGGCCGCGCTCCCCTCGTGCCAGACAGCGCCGCCACCATTCTCGTGGGCCGATTGATTTGTGCGCCCGGCCTGGAAACGGGCGCCCAGAAGGGAGAGAGAGAGAGAGCGCACACTCTGGGCCACAAGCCGCACTCTCGGCCGGCCAACAAAGAGGCTGACCTGGGCCCAGTGCGCGCCTCTGCCTCTGCCTCTGCTTTTGCTCCACCTGCACGGCGGGCGCGCGCTCCTCTCTGCTCTCTGCTGCTTCTCCCTGCTGCTGCTGCGTGCGCCTGTTGCTCGCCTGTGCAGTGCGCCGAAGACTGTGTGCCGCAGCTCGACCACTGTGCTCGCCGGCGACCCATTGCTTCGGGCGGCGCGCGCAGTTCAATCTCGCCTTCTCCAACTGCTCTACTCGCCTTGGAGAAGGCCCGGCTCAACTCAACTCAAGTGCCCATTTTGCCAGCTTTCGGACGGCCAACAAACCTGCATTGTGGGCCGCCCGAAAACGCCGCCTCAATGCCGGCGATAAATGTGCACATTTGCACACTCGGCCCAACTGGAGAGGAGAAAGAGCATAAAAATTCGATTGCAAGTTGATGCCGGCCGAGTTGCTGCTGCTGCTGCTGCTTCTGCTTCTGCTGCTGCTTCTCGGCAGCTCCCCCAGCTTCCAGTCTCTCTCTCTCTCTCTTTCACTGCCAGTGCTGCTCTCTCTCTCTCTCTCTCGCCCCTCTGCCATCCGAGCCGGCCCCTGATCGCCGCTCACTGGCCACCACCAAGCACCAAGCACCAAGCGCCGGCCAAGCAACCAAGCAGAAGCGGCCACTAACAAGCGAATGGTCATCTCTGCTGGATTGTAATTGGCCCAGGCCGAAGGCGAGCAATAATGTGAGCGCCCGCGACTGGCGAGCGTCGCAGAGAGAAAGCGAGAGAGAGAGAGCCAGCCAGTGGCCAGTGTGCATTTCAGCGCTGCTCTTTTATCGCTCGCTCGCATTAAATGGGCTCGCTTGGGCCGCCGAGGCCCGACCAGTGCGGGGCGCCCAGCCAGATGAGTCAGAGACACTGGGCGGCGATCTGGCGGCGAGCAGTGGAGAGCAGTGGACAGTGTGTAGTGCGGTGGGCGAGTGCGTGCGGGTGTCGTCTGGCGGTGGGGCGAGTGGGGCGCGCGGGCCAGTGTGCGGCGGGCCAATGAAGCCGCCGGCCCCTCCCCCTCGCACTCGCACACCGGCCCACTGCACACCCGCAGACTAGCACTAGCAGACTAGCACTAGCACACTAGCACTAGCACACTCGCACACACTGAGGCACACTCGCACACTAGCACACTAGCACAACACTGCACTCAGCGCGCGCTCACCGGCCGGCCGAGAGGCGAGAAAAGTGCGGCCCGTTCGCGCGAACTCTGCAACCAAGAAACGCGCGCCGCTCAAGCCCGGGCAGTGGACACAGTGGCCGGCCCGAACTGCAGCCGCCCTCTTCTCTTCTCTTCTTCTTGACCAGCCGGCCCTCTCTTGTCTGGTCTGGTCTGCTGCTCTGCTGCTCTGTCCAGGTGACTAGCGAGCAGAGAGAGCAGAGAGCAGAGAGCAGAGTGGGCGAGCCAAGAGAAGCCGGCCGCTTTCTCCTGCTCGTCCACTGGGTCGCCCACCAATTCGGCCGGGCCTAAACTTGGAGCCAAATCCCTGCACTGTTTGCTAGCCCCAAGCCGCACGGGCCTGAGTGGCGCCAGTTCGAACAGAGCAGAACAGAACAGAACAGAACAGAGCAGAGCAAAGCAAAGCAAGAGACTAGAAGCTCCAGCAGAACGCTCCTCTGCCTCGATGGGCTCGATGGCGACGACTAATGTTCAGCCAAACGAGTGGTCAAACACTTGTTGCCTGTCCAGCCTGTTCGTCTGTCTGCTTGTCTGTTCTTCTCTTCTTCTCTTCTGCTTGCTTGCTGGCTGGCTGGCTGGCCGGCCAGCACTACAGCTTAGTGCTCAGTGCTTATTTGAAGCTCGTCTGGGGCGCGCCAAGAGAATCATTGCGTCGCCAGGGGGCCAATTAAGCGGCCACTTGAGCGAGCCAACTCGGCTCTGGATTTGAGACTCTCTCAAATCTGGCAAAACAATTTCCAAAATGCTCCTCTTTTTCTTCTTCTTTTCTCGCTTGGACGCCAATTGTTGGCCTGCTCGTTTGCTGTGCCAAGTGGAGCAGCTCGTCCATTTTGCTCCAAAACGAACACGAACAGACGAACGCAAAAATCGGCCCAAAATGCCTTCTCCTCTTTGGCCTCAGTCTTGTCTGTCTGCGCCCCACACGCAGACACACACACAGACACACTTAAGCTGGCCAGCCGCAAGCTCCACAAGCAAGACACACTCTGCAGCTTGTTTGTCCACCAATTTGGCCTCCTCAACTGCCCACTCGGCCGGCCCCAATCCACCGATTTTCCACCTTTCTTTCTCTCTCTCCAGAAAACTCGAGGCCCCAGTTGCGCAAAAGAGACTCGCCGGCTTTCCTCCTCAGAGGCCAGCCTTTCTGGTTCGAGTTGTTGAGGGGCCGCGTGGATGCATCTTCTGAGAGTTCCTGATTGAACAGGAGTGCAGCTTCCTCTGCTGATGCCACTTGACTGATCGGCCTCTGCTCCTCAGTTGCCTCAAATCGGCCCAAATTGGACAAGGTTGCCCCTCGCAGTTTGGGCTAAGATTCGGTTCGCTGAAGACTCTTCTCGCTTGGGCTCCGACAAGCATCAGTTCAGCTAGTCTTTAACTTTTGGAAAGAAGAAGACAAACACCCGAACTGAAAGTGATGAAGTTAGGTGAGTGAGTGAGACGCGCGCTGGTAGATGGCGCTGCGTTCTGGGGCCGCTTACTGTCCATTCTGCGCCCGCACCAGAAGAGAACTTTTTTCCGCTCAACCAGCGCCACCTGGCGGCAAACAAATGAACCAGTCGAGCTTCAACATGGTCAAGCTTGGCGCAACGATCTCCACAGTTTGTCTCACAACTGTCCAATCGAGCAAAGTGTACCTCTGGCTCCACTCAATTGCAGCATTGGGTTGGCGCCAAAAGTTTTCGTGCACCTTTTGGTTTGCTTGGTTCTGGTGGGCGTCAATGAGTCGCCAGGGAGAGGAGACAAAGGTGCATATTTGTGCAAAATCAATCCTTTCGCTATGGTCAGTCTCTATTGGCAATTGTTGCAAAATCTGATAGCAACTAATGCGAATTTTGCGCCTTCAAAGCGGCCAGAAATAAGCTCGAATTGGAGCGGGATCAATGGAGAGGCGGGAATTCAATTGGTCGAGACGAGAAAGCGAGACTTCCACAGAGAAGCTTGCCAGAAGTGCGAGCAGCACTGAGAGTTGTCAAGAAACATGAGACAAGAAAGACAACGAGACTGCCTTTGTGCTCCACCTTTTCATCATGCTCAATCACGACCAGACTGGGCAAAGGAGAAAGAGAGAAAAAGAGAGAAAAAGTGTCTCTTTTGCCTCCTTTGCTGACCATTTGGGCGACTTTCCGATTCAAATTCAGTTGAGAGAGTTGCACAAAAATCGGCAAATCGGCCAGAGCTTAGGAGAAATCGCCACTCGCTGGCCAGAACAAGAGTGAAAATTGGCTCACATTTGTTGCAATGCTTTTTGTGCTCCACAATTCATTATTTTGCTCGCCTGATTGTTTGGCAACCAGCAAAAAGGGGCCCCTTTTTTGTGCCCAACTCAATTGTTCGCCAAACATCTGTCTTGTCCACTTCTCCAACGAGCACTTCCTCCTCCTCCTTCTCAAAAGCAGAAAACAAAACTCAACAAGAAAGCAACCAAAAGAGAAAAGAAACCCGCTCAAATGATTGCTCTTTTTCCACCCCAAACATCATTACTCTTTGCATTGGATGACATTTTGCAACAAGCTCACTTCCGGCTCTGCTTTATGGACAAGCAGTTTGAAGTGTTTCAGCTCAGTTTGCTTGGCCAGCCAGTTGCTTGTTTTGTGCAATATTGGCTTGCCAGAGGCGAGAGAGTGTCTCAAGTGGACAGCAATCGATCCTTAGGACTCGCTGCTGGTCCTGTTGCACCATTTCCGCTTTTGCTCCGGCGCCTAAACTGCCGCCTGATCCTAAGCTCTGGACCTTTGGATCTTGCCATTGGAAAGAGTGGGCGTGTCTTGGTGGAAAAGCCAGAAGAAGAAGAAGAAGAAGAGTTGAATTGAGTTGTTGGAGATCGTTGTTTTGGGGTTGTTTCAGAGGCGCCAATTGGGCGATTATTTCTCGCCAATTCTAGTCTGTGGCCGTCCGTCTGGAAGGTAGTCTGTCGGTTGGAGAATCACTTAGCTGGTCTGGGCTGCTTTTGGTGGCCCGAATTTGGGCTTCTCTTTGAGAGGAAAATGCAGAGAAGAAGAAGAAGGAGCAAGATTCGGGCCGACAGTGAAAGCTGGCAGCTGATTGGACGCTTTCCTCTTGAGCTGCAGACAGACAGACAGACAGTCTTGGGCCATCAGAGGCACTGAGTGGTCAATTGGCGGCTCAACTTGCGCACTTCTTTCCTCACAACAACAAACAAACACTTGGCCAAGTGGAGGGCGACCATTGGCCAGTTTGATGTTGTTATTAGTGTGCCAGTGAGGCAGTGTGGAAGTGTGGAAGTGAGGCAGTGGGCCGTAGTTTTGGGCCATTGGAGGAGAAGTGGAGGAGAAGTGGGCGCATAATTGTTGCCGCGCGGGCACTTGTTGCAGACTTGAGCGCGACTTCAAAGCGGCTTCTGTGCGGCCGCTCCTTAGCTGTGGTGCGGCCTCAGAAGGATTCGTGTCGCGGGGGAGAAGAAATGGCCATCTGGGCGCTCATTCATCGGGCGCCACACTGGCCAATTGCAGTGGCCACTGCTGGCCAGTTATGCTGCCAGACTTCTCTCTGCTGATGCTGCAGTTGAACGGCGGACGAGGAGCATTAGCATGTCGTGTGTGTGTGTGAGCGGGCCACTTGGAAGCTCGCCGGACTAGCTAAGCAGCAGCGGTGGAGGAGCCAGAAGAATGCTGCCGGACAGAATGGGTGCATATGCCAGCTCGCGGCCCAGACCTAAGAGCTGCGAGCTGCGAGCTGCGAGCTGGAAGTTGGAAGTTGGAAGTTGGAAGTTGGAAACTGAGGGCTAAGAGCTAAGAGTCGAGAAAGGAATGTGGCGCAAGTGGTTGCTTTCATGCAAGCCGCCTGCTTTCAGGCCTCCAAGTGAATGGAGAAGGCGCACAAAAGGCTGAATTGGCCAGGCGAGCAAAGACCCACGAGGAAAGACAGGCCAAAGATGAACACCAAGACGAGCTTCTTGGTGGGACGACGATCGATCAGCGTTGACGAACGAGAAGAATAGAGATGCAAAGTGACATGAATCGCACACAATTGCTGTGCTCTCAGTCACTGTGTCTAACTGTGCTCTGTTCTTTGAGTCTCTCTCTCTGTGCTCTACGATGCCGAAATGCATCAGTGGCCACTCTCGGCCGGCGGTTAGCTTGAACTCCCAGTCTCTCTCTTTTGGTCTCCTCCTCCTTCTGCTTCTCTGCCACTCTGCTGGCCCAAAAGTGTTCGGCCAACAACTTGTTACTGTGTAGCCCTTGTTTTGCTGTGAGTTATGGGCCAGCTCTAGAGACTAGCTCAGATGAGATGCAGAGCCAAAAGGACGATGCTCGGCCCGTTGTATTTGGCCACTTTTGTAGACAATTCAAGTGAGTCGATGCATGCAAGTGAATTGGTGGCTTGGAAATGAACTGGAGTGGCGTCTTTCTATTTCTCTTTCTCTTTCTTTGCCTCTTTGTCAATGTGTCCGAAAGTGCATTGGAAATAAGGAGCCAAAATTTGGTGGTTTTGCACAAGAAGACGAAAATTTGCCTAAAATGTGCGCCCAGTTTGTTGTGCACGAGTTTGAGCTTTACTTCGGCAAAGCAAAAAGCATTGCAAAATATCATACTTTTCTCCCCGCGCTCAAAGCTCACAATTGGCAACTCACAACTCACAGCTCACAGCTCACAACTAGCAACTAGCAACTAGCAACTGGCGACTAGTAAGTAGTAACTGGCAGCGAGCGACCAGCAACCAGTAACTATAAACTGCTAGACACTTGCAAGTTGCAACTCGAGCACTGGAAGTCACCCTCTGCCTTCTTGCTTCTCGTCGACCATCTTCTTCTTCTTCTTCTTCTCCTCAGCCGATTGGAGATCTCTCTTTTGCTCTTTTGCTCTTGTGTGCAAGTGCAAGTGCAACTCGTCCACTGCATTGCATCATCCGCTCTGCTTCCTCCTTTTTGTCAGCCCAACAGACAACAGTCTTCTCCCAAAGGACTGTCCCAAGCCACAGTTCACAGTTCACCTGAACAACATGCAAATGGCCACCGATTGGCGACAATTGGTCCAACTTTTTCCACCGGCAACCATCTAGACAGCTAGACAGCTAGACAGCAAGACGACAGCCACCAAGCTCCTGTGGAGCACCTGTTGTTCTTGTGCATTGCTTCACTTCCAGCACCAGTTTCATGCCGCCACCAAGCGAACAGCCGGCAACCAACTGGTGCAGTTTTCTGCTGGAGAATCGGCCTAAGAGTGTCTCTGTGGTTCACTTTGGCCCGTTTGGATATCGGCAAACTTTTGGTGCCAGTTTCTCGGTGGAACTTTTGGCGCAACAATCATTGGTTGGCGACAGTTGTTAGTGGCCGGCCGGCTGGACAGTGGCGCAAAGTGGGCGCCCCAGGTGGAAGCGAGAGTGAAAGCTTCCTAAGGGCGATTGGTTGGAAGGAAAATTATCATCATTATTATCATTGTTTCCTCCGCGGCTAGTCTGCAGGACTACGAGTTGCGAGTGTGCAAGTGGCGAGTGGCAAGTGTGCATAGAGTGCATAGTGTGCATAGAGTGCATAGAGTGCATGTTGTTCTCGCTGCAGAGTGCACGCCGGACAGTGCACAGTGGAGACAGACACTGGATCCTGCGCAATGGAAATCCGCGCACCAAGCAAGTGGCCGCCCAACGCAATCCAATCCACTTTCCTCTCTTCTCTCTCCTCTCGCTTTTTCTTGGCCCAACTCGCCAATTCCGCCCTCTCCTCGGCTGAGACTCGCGAACAACAGTCACAAAGACGCCGCCAATGCTTCCCCCTGGCCACTCTGAGCTGGCTCCAAATAGAAGCACCAGATGAAAGTTATTGTTCTGCTTCCCCTTTGCGACCGGCGGCTTGAAAACTTCTTCCCACCTGTGGCCCAAGCAACACAGTAGTTGGTGTTTAACATCACAAATAAGCAAGCCACCGAAACGCCGGCAAGACTGAAGTGCGGCGGCGGCGGCACACACAGACTGAAGAAGTGAGCTGAGATAACATATCGCCCCAAGAGCACTGAATGCTTGGCCGACAAGAAGAAAGTGACAACGCCAAGCTAGTTGCGCTGACACCAAACCAACTGGCTCCAACTCGTTCACTTGCACAAACTTGCCGCCCGGCCAGACATTTCCGCAACACAAACAATCAATATTTTTCTCCTCATCGTTTTGGCAAGCTTTTGGCTACCATTTAACTTGGACCCAAACGTTGAACGCAAGTGAACAGGCAAAAGAAGGTAGAAGCAAACGTGAACAAAGTTTTTCCACAACTCACAGTTGAGGTGACAAGAAAGCAGAACGCCCACTTGTTGTCATTGCAGACTAGTGCAATATTAATTGCTGTGACAGTGAAGTTTCCTCCTCGACTGTCCCATTGACTGTTTGCGGCGCCACTTCTGCCACTGCTGCTGCTCCTCCTCCTCCTTCTCCTGCTTCTCCTGCTTGTCTAGCTCTTCCCAAGCTCCCTCAGCTTGTCATTAGCTGTCCAAGAGTGTCCGACGGGCGCAGAGCAGCAACAACAACAACAACAACAACAACAACAAGCAGAAGAAAACCAGCCCAAAAGGGATAGAGACAAACACCGGTTGCTCCAAATTGCCAATAATCGAGCAAACATCGATCGAGTTGGGCCACCCTCAAGAAGGCAGAACAAACAGTTGGTGACCATTGCACAAAACGGGCCATAAAGTGGGCGTGTGCTAGTGTGTGATTAGTGAGTGTGTGCGAGAACATTTGTTGTTAAATTGGCGGCCACCAATCGATTGGATGGATTGAGCTTAGGTGAGAGAGAGAGAGAGAGACACACACACACAGACTAGAGACTAGGACTGCCACTTAGACTGAGCTGAGCTGAGCTGAGGGCAAGAAGGAGAGAAAGAAATATAGACTGTCTCTGGCCGGCCGAGTTCAAGCTCGAGCAGAAGGACCCAACAGGAAGTGGACACAAAACTGCCAAGCGGCCTTTTTTCCTCTCCCAAAAGTTGAAATCCAAACTCAAACAAATCCCAATCACAGTCATAGTCTCAAGCTCAAGCTCAAGCACTTGGCCTCCTCCCACTTCCATTTGGGCCACTGTCTCATGAGACAAACGCCAATGGGCCAGCTTGAAGATCAGAACGAGAACCAAATTAAGAGCCAGTTCATTTGCTGTCTCAACTTCTTGTGACCACAAGTAAAGGAAAATTGTCCAAAGTTGCTCTGAGTTGCTTGACACTGAGAGACAGTCTCAAAGAACAAACAAACGACCCAAAGTCTAACATGGGCATTGGGCAGCCAGAGGGCGAAGTTAGAGAGCCGGAAACTGAAGTTGCAGTTTCAAGTTGGGCCAGCGAGTTGCAGCAGAGTTTGTTCGAGCAAGAGAGAGGTGGACATAATTCAACTAGTGCCCCATCGAGTCGAGGGAAAAGCTGCGGAAATTGGACACCCTTAGAGGCGGAAAGGGGCGAACAATTTTGCGAAGGAGCAAGAAGAAGAAGAAGCAGAAGAATAAGAAGAAGAGCAGTGGGAGAAGAGGGAGAAAATTCCACTGAGAGTTGTCGTTTGAGAGAAGCAATCACCCCAAGTGGTCAGTGTCCATCAGGTGCACCTAAGGGCGAACGATTTTTCCAACACTCGCCCATTCAACAACAACAAGTAGTGGCAAGCATGTCGAGCAATCGTGCAAGATACACAAACGAGAGCGAGCAGCTCCACTCGAAAACGAACAAAATGGCCGCCAAAGTGACCGGAAGCCGCAAGGGAATCGAACTCCACTGGTCACCCGCAAAGAGGCCCCACGATTGTTGGGCGGCGAGATTGTTGGTGCTTGCCTGTGCCTTGCTCACTGTCCTCCAAGCAACACCAAACTCACATGCCTACGAGCACCACCATCAGCACCACAAGAAACACTACGAGGCTCCCATAGTCAAGGTGATCCACAAGACCATCCACATACCCAAAGCGGTGCCCGTTCCAAAGATCATTCCGGTCCCAAAGATCATTCCCGTTCCAAAGACAGTGGCCGTTCCCCATCCAGTGCACATCAGTGTCAAGGTTCCCATTTACAAGACAGTTAAAAAGGTGATTCCGGTTCCAAAAAAGGTGCACGTGCACAAGTATGTTCCTGTTCCAAAACCGTACGCGGTGGCAGTGCCAGTTCCCGTGATCAAGCATCATCCTTATCCAGTTTACAAATACGTTCCGGTGAAGAAGCCCTATGGAGTTCCAGTTCCCTACAAGGTGCCCAAACACGTTCCGGTGGGCATTCCAAAGGTTGTCCATGTTCCCAAGCCATATCCTGTCCCATACAAGGTGCCCGTTTACAAGGAGGTCATAGTGAAGAAGCCGGTGGAGGTTCCAGTGCCGTAAGTATCATTCGTGTGCACCGATGCTCTGCCATCATACTTTCGATTTCAATTTCGAATTCCAATTGAGATTCGAATTGAGATTCTCCAATTCTCTTCGCTCTCAAACAAACCGCTAACTTCAACCCCATTTGGCGCCACTTCCACTCTCCAACAACCGACGACACACTTAAACAACAAAACAAATAGTGTCTATATCAAGAAGAAACCCGTCTACCATCCGCCAGTGTACAAGCATGTCCATAAGAAGCATCATGAACACCATGAACACCATGAACACCATGAACACCACGAACACCATAAACACCACGGCCACTATGGCGGTAAGTAGTGCCCACTTAAATTGACCTCATACTTTCCTGAAGACTCTCCTCAGTCTCGCCCAACCGAATTGGTCATTCCTCTGTGCTCTTTTCACTTCGCGCTGGTCATCCTAGTGGATTGGAATCAAGTGGAAGAAGAGTGGCGAAATATGGAGACGGATTCTGCTTGATGTTGGCGCCATTAGCACGCAAACCTCGAGGTTTCCTAAATCGAATGGCGTGCCGAATTGCACGAAGACCATTTCTTTCCATTTCTCTCAATTCGCCTCTCTCTCCCTCTCTTTCTCGTGAATCGGCACAGAAAGTACTCCCTCTTTTAAGAGATCGAAGTAGAAGAAGGAGTGACACTAATTGGAAGCAATCATGAAAATCATTCCCCAATCTCGCAAACACAACCACACCTGCACGCAATGGAACGACCGCATCGCCAAACAACAACAACAGCCGCCACAAATGAGCATCTTGCCCTACAACCAGGTATGGCTCAACAGTATGGCCCAATGGGAGCCGAATCGAGCCAATTCCAACAGCAACAACAGCCAATGATGCAACAAAACCCCTCGGTTCAATATTACCATGTTGACTCTCAGCTGCAAAGCTACCGGCCCATGTCAATGGAGAACAATATGTCCCAGCAACAGATGATGACTGCAGCCTCGAACATGGACTCGGCCGCCTCCTCATCGCCCTCGCCGCTAACTCCAAACGACCTCTTGACTCAAGGCTCCACGCCAATCGGCAGCAGCTCGGGATCAAGCAAACAGCTCCAAGCGACCAACGGCCAGCAACATGTTGCCGCCAATCACCAAGCTCAGGCCTCAGGCTTGTCAACGGGAGCCTCAAGTTCACAGGACCAACGGATGGAGTTTCAAACAACGGGACAAAGTTCCTCCGGAAATCAGGAACAACTGTCCAACCAGATGACTCTTGGCCCCTTCCAATACTCGAGCGGACAACAGCAAAGCTCCTCCACTCGAGCTAACAACTACTCGCCGAGACATCTCATGCTGGCCAGCCAGCAGTCGCCCTCAACCATTCAATTGTCTGGCACCAGTGAGCATGAATTCATCTCTGGCCAACCGGCGTCGCATATGCAGGCCTTCCAGCAGGCCCCCAATGAGCAGTTGGCCTCGTTTGACGATGGTCAGATGACAATTAGACAGGCCCTGGCTAGTCAACAACAGTTTGTCTCGCAACAAATGAACCAACAACCAGCACAACCGGTGGGCTCAGGATCAAGTTCCCTTCTTGAGCAGAGCAACAATAATCTTCCCCAGCAACAGCAAAGTGGTCCACGCAGTGCTATTCTGAACCAGCTGAATAGATTATGGTCGATGGTTGGCAAACAGCGTAGCTTATTGCCAAACTTAGCCTCGCCATTTAACACAAAATCTGCATTCACAACCAGTCCAGCTAATAATCAACAAACAGCGGCCTCAATCTCTCAGAGACAAATCACGGTGAACAATGAGATGAACACAATGCAGGTTGATCACCAGAGTTTGCTCAATGCAAATGGCAACAACTCAATCATTCCCTCCAATCACAAGATGGCAATCACCATTCCAACCGCTTGAGCAATTCTTCGTCCATCGATCTTTGATTCAGCACCAACGATGGGCCAAACACGAGGTTCAGGTGGGAAATAAAACCACTAATTAGACCAATCGTTCGACCTATGGAAACTTCATGTAATATATTAGACAGTTGACGAGATTACAGAATATTGTTAAGCTAGTTTTCATGTTAGAGTTATGCACAGTCTGAAGTTTATTCCCCTCGTATGTCATCATTATGGACTGTTCCACAGTTCCGACCAAAATGTCGAGTATGACTAGGGTGACGATTTGTTGGTTAATGACACTGTTATGCGATTACTGACCTGTGTTGGAACTATCCTACCATATTTCATTGATAGCAAACTGTCTGATCGCTCTCGCTTCAAAAAGTTACATCAACATTGAATAAATTGACACCTCCCAAACCAACTGCTTATTGATCGGTCAAAGGTTCAGAGGATGCAGCCTTCCTTCGGATCGATTGACTCAATCCCTTTTTTATTGCCTTGTAAAGCTCTAGTTGAGTTTCGTATCGCACAGCATCCGCTTCACTGAGCTTATAGTATTTCAATTTTTTCTCTTCCGGAAGATTGCGCCAAACTTCAGTCAAATCTATCAGCTTTACGTCTTTGTTATCCATGAGAAAGAAATTGAAAGGATTTCTTATGCTCAGAGGTAATATTGAAGCATCTCTCAGGCGTTTCCTCAAAGACCTTCTGAAGGCTCTCCTTTCACGGAGAGCTTGATCAACTAAGTCTCTACTGCTGTCTTTCATCGTTTCCCGATATTCTTCCATTGCCCTAAGATACTCGACTCGTAATTTTTGGTAGATTTCTTCGTAGGTAGACTTTGAAGTGGGGTCGAGTTGAGCCCATTCCTGAGCTGCTATTTTGAAGTGACAACCTTTTGGTTTTTGTTTGCGCGCCATCGCCTTTAATCGGTCAAGATTATGATTGAGGAATAAGATGAAGGCGGCTGGAGGTCGCCTTGGTTTCGTCAGCAGTTGACGGTGTTGACTAGGTATTGCAGAAATCAGCTCATTCGATCCGACTCCTTGGTCATTATTCTCCAACTGTTTGATGGCATCTTTATACAAGGTCTTGGTGCTTTCTGCCTGGATCATGCTTTCGTAATTCTTATGGAATTTCTCTAGGGAGGAGAGGAACCCTCTCTGTAACTCTTCTCGCGTAGGCACGCTATTTTCGACTTCTGGGATAGATCCTGCATGCTTGAGCATGAGCGATCCAACCTCTGAGATCCACAATGATTTCTGTTCCTCATACCTGAGCTCGTCGAATTGCGACATATTGAAGTATTTTCTCTTGGACTCATGATCTAGCTTCTTCCATAGCAATAATATCTTGTTGCGACTTATCTTCTCCGGAACTTTGGCATTATAGCTATCTCTAGTCGCGCCATTGTCGTCATCAGGAGCAGGTCGATTAATGGCATTGATTGATTCGGCAGTGGTTGAGGCAAGAGTTTGAGTGCCTTTAGATTGACATTGGGACAGGTTGTTCTTTATTTCGTTACAAAAAAACCACAAGGCACTTCTTTTCTTAACAACGGGGAAATTAGACCTAATATATTTCGCTAGCTCAAACTGGATCTTTGACATTTCCAAGTGGTTGGTTAATAGCAGGTGGATAACATAGCCTAAGTAGATAATGGAAGGCTGGAGGGTCCGCGGAGATACGTGAGTGCTGATTATCTACAGCGGGTATCCTACGCAACTCCTCGTGGTTTTGGACAAAAACTTTCTCACTTCACTGAGGAGGCTGCACACGTTGGATTGTCTGCACCACGTGAATTCGATCTCTCGTGGTCAATCTTGCTTCCACAAGGTCTCCTTAGACACTCCATTCTTTGGATTGTTCTAATCCAACTTATTTATAGAACGTTAACGTTTTCGATCTAGATATCGATATCACCATGATAATGCAGCAGCAAACCAACGAAGAACTCACCAACTTGATGGTGCAAAGTCTGGAAGCGAAAGATCAGATAGCTCTCTTGAAGGTTTTAGAACACCAGGATGAGTGCACGATAACGGATATAGTAAACAGAGTACCAGTTCACCATGTGAGGAAATTAATAATCGAATTGCGTAACATCTTATCAGATAATTTGACTCCAAATCACCTGAAATGGCTCCAGCACGTATTGGCATCAAAGTTTTCAGTCATCTCCTCCATGCCTGATGGTCGGAGTCTGATATTGCCTCTAATATCGTTGCTCGACGACCGATCATCGCCGGACTATTACATGAAAGTGCAAGCGCTGAGGGGTAAGCTATCTCTACTGAAGCAAATGAAAGAAACCAGAAAGCTTGATGCACCTGAAACCCTAGTCAGGATACCCGTGGAACGAGATCCGACCACGCACATGGAAATCGATGCCGAATCTGACACTGATTCTGAAGAAGACTTCGATGAGGAGGAGGCTGATGGCTCTCAGATTGAGGAGAATGCTGAAGAAGAAGAAGAGGAAGATGACGATGAAGAGGACGACGATGATGATGCCTACAGTATCGCGGAGGACGACGACCTAGGATCAAATAAAGAGTCATAGGAAACCGAACATTCTAAAGAACGACTTAGATTTCAGGTGGTGTCGGACGTGATGTTTATTTGGCAGACGTGGGCGTAGATATGAATGGCATACAAATCTTGTGGCAACAACAGGTGGATGAATTTGCGATCATACACACGCCCTTGACATTCTCCTGAGTATAGCGTCACGCTCCTTTTTCTCCTCGCGAAATATCGAGTCGATCTGTAGTCGCAAATTATTGATACTAGCATTTTGCTTGTCCAATTCGTGAGCCCTCTCTGCTGCTCGCAACGCTCCACTGTTGTCGCCGACCGTTAGTCTAGCCTTAGATAGTTGGAAGTAAGCCTTAACGTTTGATGGATTGATACTTATGGCGGCTTTTGCGGCTTTAGAGGCTGACTTGGGCATATCCAATTTGTTGTAGATGATGGCGGCATTCTGGTAGAGTATCTCCATCAGATCTCTCCACTCTGAATTGGTCTCTTTGACAGTTTCATCCTCCTCTTGTGCCCACTTGATAGCAGCTTTATATCGTATGAGCGCCTCCCGTGGCTGATCTTCTTCGAGGAACTTTTTCGCTTTCTCCTTCTGTTCCTTGATGATTTTTATCTTTTCATCAAGCGGTATGATCTCGAATCGCTCTTTCTCGTAACGATAAGCGGCGCTCAGATTACTTTCTTCAAGGACCTTGTAAATTTTAACACTATAGAACAAGTATGAGTCTTTGGGTATTAGTGGTGGGGCACCCCAAGGACCGTAGGCCAGGGCTGGATGTATCAGTATGCTTGCTCTCTCACCCTGACGTAAAGTCAACAATGCTTGAAGTAAACCAGGCAGAATTGGTCCATCGTTCAGATTCATGATTGTTGGTCTACCATCTTGTATGGAACTTTCTATAGGAATTGGGTTGTATTCGAGGAATCCAACTCTATCGAACGAGATAGTGCTGCTGATTTTGATCTCAGCTCCTTCAGGATTCGATTCCAAAATCTTTACGAAGACTCTTCCCCCTTCCAGCTCTTTCATGCTGGTTTTCATCTCATCGAAACTGGTTGATCCATCATAGTAGACGCTAGTATCGGCATCAATGTCTCTCTCGAAAGTGTAACTGGGTTTTGGAAGTGGGGCATCCCATGAGGCCAACATTTCTAGAGACTCTTGCTCGAGGTTCTGCTCGGTGGCATTTTCAGGACCACGGTCGTCTTCGTCCGGCTGTAGATCCTCTAGATCAATTATACGTCCAGCCCCTAAGCCTGGAATAGACTTCATATCTATTGAGATCAGTCGAATGATACTTTGGAGAGGAGTTAACACTTGGCCGAAAAGACTGAAAAATGTATATCGACAAGTGTTGCACACTCTCGAGAACAATCCTTCATTGGTCAGGGCAAGGCGGTGAAACGTGCTGACCACGTCGTGTTGTGATTGCTATTCAATTGAAAGCCTGCGGCGCTCCGGGATCACGAGAGATAAGATGCACTCGCTTGCATGCACGAAATCAATCCCAGATTTTGGGTGGGCGTGCCTCAGCCGACCAAAGAGGAAAGCGGTTCGAGCATGCGCCGGACGGTTACAATCCAACACAGTAAGCTCATCAAGACCCTCGAAAGCATCTCTAGACTTTCGAATTCAGATGAACAATCACTCGCGTGATAATCAGAAATCTAGTGGTTGGTGAGTTGGATAGCTTCTCCGATGTCTGTTCATCGGTTGTAGCGGCAAAATCGCTCTGCAGATAGATAGGCACCTTATGGTCGGAGATTCAATTATTGGAGTCTTTTCTCACCCCGTTATCATAGCGGATATGCTAATGCACTTGGCACGATGATGAATGTATCGCACCATATGGAGGTGAGGGTGCAAAAGATGTTACGATTCCAGTTATGTTCTCTTCTTTATTCAATGTGGACAATATCCTGTTGGCTCGCTTTATAACTCCACTTTTATCAATACATCGATATATAACTCTTGTGAGAACACTTCATCGATTTATTGAATTGAAATACTCATTCGTGTATGAGAATCCTTTGAACTCATCTTGATTGATTGATTGTAACACCTCCGGATTTACAGGTGTTAATATGGGTTCCTCCTTCAGGAAATCGATATCAAAATTGCTAACATCTCGAGCGTTTTTCTGATTTGGATTTGGAGGACGATTGATGGTGATTAGATTTTCAGATGCTAAGTACTACAGTACTACCGGATAGAGCCCATCGGACGGTGATTCGACTAAAATACTTACAATTCTTGGTTTGAAGGGTGGCTTAACTTTCTTAGCCTCCAACGCTACCCAATCGATTTCTCTAAAGAAAGGATGCTCCAATATGGCTTGCTCCCCACCTTGGCTTGCAACACAACCTAAACGTCGACTAACTTCCTTCGTCATAAACTATGGTGGATTAAATTAGACATAGTGTTAGTTCCTGGTTCGATTCCGAGCATCAGATGACGGCTGAACAATACTTACACCTCTGAGTATTTCAACTGCTTCGTGACTGAGCCACACAGGATATAGAACATCCTCATGTAAGATTGCCTCAAACAGATCGTCCTCGTTCTCTGCCTCGAATGGTGGTTGGCCTGGAATTATTAGGAAGTCAGTTAGACAATTCTTTATTTCATCTCTTTGAAGTGAATCTCGTTCAATACTCACCTGCAACCATTTCGTACATGAGAACACCTAAAGCCCACCAATCAACTGATGGTCCATACTCGAGTTCTAGCAACACTTCAGGACTTATGTAATCTGGAGTTCCACAGAATGTGGTTGTCGTTGCTCCTCCAAGTATTCCCTCTTTGCACATTCCAAAGTCGGCGATTTTGCAGTGGCCCTCGCTGTCTAGAAGTATGTTATCTAACTTGAGATCTCTATATATGACCCCCTGTTTGTGTAGAAACATCAAAGCCAAAGTCACCTCAGCAGCATAGAATCTGGCCCTTGCCTCGTCAAATTTCCTTGCCTTCTGTATCTGAAACATCAAGTCACCTCCATTCACAAATTCCATTACAAAAAATAATCTATCAGGTGTCTGAAAGCAACAGTGTAGCGCTGTTAAGAATGGGTGACGTGCCGCCAGGGCGAGTATCCTTTTTTCAGTCATCGTACATTCGACGTCGTCATCTTGGATTATTACATCCTTTTTCAGAATTTTCACCGCATAAACCTCATCAGTATTCTTCAGTTCAGCTAATATCACCACTCCAAACGAGCCTTTCCCAATAACCTTGATAAAATTGAAATCATCTGGTCGATACTTTTTTGTTGGCTCCCATTCGCCACCAGATTCGGTCTTCATGGGTGCCCTAATTATGGGATGAAGGCCAGCATAAGAGGATTCGAGTTGCGGAGTTGAAGGTGTGGCCGCGTGGAGTTGTTTCACATGATGATGTCGCTGGCGAGAATCTAGTGAATTATCATCTGGAGTCCGATTTTGATCCGAGTTTTGCTCAAGAAGAGAGCGCCTCGAATCACGAAGCGTCAATCTGTTGAGGGCCGAGACAAAATTTGAGGAAAAAGATTTCTGCTGTTGTTGCTGTAAGTGTAAATTTGAGCATGGAGTTGCACCATACTTTGCCGTGGTCGTGGTTGCGATTCTTGTTGTGCTAGATTCGGAATCATAGATGGAACCAGAACCAACCGAGGGTATCTCACTTGTAGTAGAGGGAACAGGTGAAGAGCCAATAAGGGCACGAGTCTCATGATTGATTCTATCACTAGTCTTACCAATGGCCAATAGTTTTTCAGCTAATTGCTTCTGGTCAACGCCGCAATTGTTGGGAACGTTCTTCCGACATTTATAGTGGACAGTTATGCCGCAACCCTCTTGGGCACAAATCAGACCCTGTTTATAGAAACCATAAAGCAAAGAGCCACAATGATCGCAAAAGGTGAGCCTCTTGAATGTATGACCCTCAAATTTATGAGGTATGTTCATACCAAAACGACTACCGCAGGGAGAATGAGCGGCCAATGTTTCGGCCTCCTTAGACAATTTGTTTCCCGGACACCTAGTTACCACCAGTTCATGACAACGTTTGTGCAATAAGAGTGTGCAAACTTGACACTGGTAGCTCAAGTGGCCCCAGATAAAATCTTTACAGTGAGAACAAAATGTGGGCTGTTTAAGTATCTTGGCCATGAATCTGTGTTCGTTAACGACATGAACTCGGCGTCTAACTGCCCCACGACGTCTATTAAGCAAGCCATGTCTTTCAGTGAAGTTTCGTCCACCGCCCGCTGATGGCTGCTGTTGGCGCGAGACTGGTGATGAGGAGGGTGAGATCTGTTGATTTGATGTAGCTGTGCTCGATGCTGCTGAAGATCTTGAGGCAACCAATGGTGCTGCCGACGAAGACGACAAATTGGCGCTCATAGCGGCGCTTGATGAAGAATTGCTGTTAGGTGGGGGATCCATTATATTAATAATAACTATAAGTGATCAATGATGCTTGTACAAGAGTGTGTGAAGTTGATAAAAGATATTAGGCTGATCGTTTGTACGCAAAGTGTAGAATTTGGGAAATAACATCCATAGGTATAAATTAAGAGTACGACCAAACTTGGCCTTGATTTCACTGATACAAGCTATGGTCCTAATTGTGGCGGGAGATGATGTGGTTTTGACTAAATGACTATGATGCTAAATCTCGGGTCCAGATCTATGCTGTAAAGCAACTCATTTGTGCCCAGGCCAGGAAACTAATATTATTCATATGTGCATTTGTTGTCCAAGGGGGGTGTATAATAGGTTTATTGTTCACACCGATTAATCTAAAACTTCTAGATCTGAATGGATAACGTGAATTAACAACGTTGCTGTGAGATTTGATGCCATCGATGACGAAACCTCTTCATGTTTAGATTTTTGGATCACACCCATTTGAAGAAGCCAATCTAACGTCTAAAAATTACTTTGTTCCTCGTTACAATCCATTCTCTATTATTGATCAGGTGGAAACTACATTCCAAACTTAGTTACCTAGAGACGCAGCCTTACCAGACACCGACATTTCTAAAGATTATTCAATGGCCTACTTGTTCGATATCTTTCCAGCGATAGATTCTAAATATTGAATTTAGCATAGCCGATCGTTCTACTTGAACTTAACATTGGTAACAATTTTTCTGCCTAGTAACTGGCGACTAAGAATAAATTATCACTTGAAAATAATAAGTGCAATTCCCTAGCCTATGATGATGGATAATATTAGAATATTGACTCCTACCACTGTCGATGGTGTTAATTTTTAAGTAATCTTCAAAATCTGGTGGGCTATATTGTAGAAGGAAGAGTATGGAGGAGACTTGTGATAAAAGCTGTCATATCATGGTTGTTTGCAGTGTATTGGTGCTAATTGGAGAGATAGATCGATTGTATGGTAAGTTGGGTAAGCTGCAAGCACTAAATGGAGCACAGTGAGTGATGGGCTCTGTTTGGCACCTAGGCCTTTGAGTTGGGATAGTCCAGGGCAATTTTTCGTCGCCTGTAAGCGATGAAAAGCTGGCAGAGAGAATCGTGGCTGTTCGTTTGTTCGCTCATTGGTCGGTCGCCTGTAAGTGTGAGTGTGAGTGAGAGTGAGAGTGAGAGTGTGTGATGCTGCAAGCTTTTAGGGGTGCTCCCATTCGCTAGCGAACTATTGCAATTCGCTGGCCCGATGTGCCTGCGTTGTGCGCCACTAGGTTGGCCACATTAACTTGCGCGACTGAGAGAGGCGAGCTGAGAGAGAACTGAACTGGCAGCAGTGGAGAAGAGGCCAGGCCAGCGAACATTTGATCGAGACTGAGAGGAGGGATTTTTCCTCTCGTTGCATTTGCCTGCGCACTGAGGAGCCCAAAGCAGAGCAGAGCAGTGTAGTGTAGTGAGTCTGGGGAGCTGGCTGCTTGTGTGTTGCGTGCCTGTTGGCTCGTTTGCCTGCCAGTTTCCAGCCAGCCAGCCAGCCAGCCAGCCAGCTAGGCAGCTAGCTAGGCAGCAAGCCAGTGAAGAAAAGGGCTGGGCAAGGATGGAATCGAACGTGATCGAGAACGAGTGGAGGCTAAAAAGAAAGTGCCAGAGAGAAGGCCCCGCAGACACACAATGGCGGCCCGAGTGCAATGTTGCGCCCTCGTCGAGGCCACAGAGAGAGAGACTGGCAAGTGCAGCCCGATCTGCGCACCCACATCGCAGCCTTCTCGCGGCTTCTCCCAGGCGACTGGCAAGGCATAGAGCAGAAAAAGAAGCAGAAGCAGAAGCAGACGCAGACGCAGCTCCCCCACCGCAGACACACGCACTGTCTCCCCTCTCCATCGAGGCGCCCCAATCGGCCGAGCGAGGGGCCCCCCAAGTGGGACTAGGTACCGCGCGCTCTCGGCAGCGCCCCCTCGAGTTCAGAGTGCGCGCAGACTGGGCGACTTGTGCGCCACTGTCTCCAGCTAGTCGAAGGAGGGCTGTGTCTGCCGCTCGTGAAGCAGCCTCGAAATGCAAAGGCAGGCAAATGAGCGAGCTAGAGGCGGTGGGAAATCTGGCCGCTGGTGTGCCTTAGAGTAACTGGAGACTCGATTGGGTGCGGTGCCGGTGCAGTAGTGCAGTGTGGAAGTGGTGCAGTGGTGCAGTGGCGCAGTGGTGCAGTGGAAGTGTGGCTGCGCGTGCGAGCAAAGAGCCAAGAGCGAAACAGTGCGCAGGATTCGGACTGTCTGCAGACGAGCACTACTTTTGGGCGAACGCAATTGTTCGGCGCGCAGAACTTGGCTCAGAAGTTGCACTCAAAAGGCAGGCGAGTTGAGTGCGCGCGCGTGCAGAGTGAGATTTGCTTCCTAATGTGCGCGAAGCTTCGTCTCTGCGCGCACTAGACCATTGGGCGCCCGCAACCAATGGGGCCCCACCACTGCACCACTGAGCTCTGGGGGGCGCTCTCTCGCTTGCCGCCCTCGCCTGCACAGTTATTAATATTGCGCCTAGTCCATTGGGCGCCGAGCGGGCCAAACGGGCTGGAGAGGCAGTTTGGCAGCGAGCGGCCATTGTGTGTGTGTGTGTGTGGCCGGGCGGCGAGGAGAGGCCGCTTGGCTGTGGGCTGTCACACGGAGGCCAGTCTGCGGCCTGCGGGGAAGACTGTGTGTAGACTGTGTGTGTGTGTGCAGAGTGCAGCTGGCCGGCCAACCACTGCTGCTGGCAAAGTGGGCCCAGAGCATTGGGCAGCTGCAGACTGTGCGCTGTGGAAGGCACACTCTGGCACGACAAGCAACCGTCTGCACTCCAAGCAGCTAGCTTGCCAGCGAACGACGAGGAGGCCTTCTTGTGGCACGCCGAGCACCAGAGGCCAAGAGAGGCTCGTGTTGAGGCGAGCAGAAAAGAGAAGAGAGAAAAGCGTCGCATGAAGCGCCCATGAGAAGGGAAATAATTGAGGAGGAAACTTTGCACGAGCTCGCTCGCACTATTTGTTATGCTAAATAAAATAAAAAAATAAAGGCCCACAAATTCACATTTGGTTCCTTTCTATTAGAGACGAGAATTATCAGACTTATTATAACAATCAGAAAAAATATTGCACCATTGCTGGAGGAGAAAACTATTATCAACTAGCCGCGACTAAGCAGAAGCAAGTGTTAGCTAATTTCCAAGTGTTGTTCAATTAATTTGCAAGTGACTGCCAGTATCAGTTTGGCCAGAGGGAAGAATCTGAGGCCCAAAAGGAGGAGAAGAAGATGTTCAGTTTGGGCTGGGCAGTTGAGGACAGTCTGCGGGTAGAGATTGTTAGCAGAAGATGGAAGTGAGTGAGCATTGGGCGCTCAGGAGGGAGGAGAAACAGTTTGCCCATTCGAGAGGAGAATCCGTTCGAGGTCCGAGTGTTTCGCTTGCACAATTGGCCCCACTTTTTCGCCCGCCCACCTCAAGACAGCAGACTCACCGAGACAGTCGGACAGCAACATTTGCAGACACAGCTAAGCATTAGAGTGGGCCCAGTCTGTCCGCTCGCTCGCTCTCCAAACCCAACCAGTGGCCAGCTCCAGAAGCTCCAATCATGGACCCCTACAGCTACCAGACGCAACAGCAGCCAGGCGGCCCCAATGCGTACGCGGGCGGCCCACCAATTTCGGGCCAACAAAGCGGAATGGGCGTGGCAGGTGGTGGGCGTGGGATGGGCGAGCAGCAGCAGCAGCAGCAACTGCATCAGTTGCAGGCGAGCCAGGCGGCGGGTGCGCAGTTGGGTGCGCAGGGGCAGCACGCGCACCAGCACGCGCACCAGCAGCAACAGCAGCAGCAGCACCTGAACCAGGCGAGTGCACACGGAGGACACTCGCACGGCGCACACTCCGCGCACAACCCGCAGCACAACCAACAAGTGCAGCCACACTTGAACCAGCAGCAGCAGCAGCACTTGAGCCAGTCCTCGGGGGCGGCGCGCGCACCACTGGCCGGCGCTCAGTACGCGGCCAGTGCGCAGCCGCCGCAGCCGCAGCCACACCGCAGCCACCACCACCGCACCAGCGCCATGCACCAGCACCGCTCCTCAGCAGCAGCCATCTCAGACCCAATGCTGGCCAGCGGCATCACCGAACATCTCGCCTCAGCCTCGGGCCCACTCTCGGGCAGCGGGGGCGCCCTCAACCAGCTGGGCGCCACCGCAAACCTCGGCTACAACAACTACTACCCAACCGGAAGGGATCCCTACCAGCAGCAGCAGTTCGAGACAACTGGTGCTGCTGGTGGCTGGGCCGCCAACACTCAGCCAAGCGGCCACACCAGCCGCTACGAGGCCCACTACTCGTCTGCGCGCGCCGCCCACCAGCCGGCCGGTCGACACCACTCAGCTGGCGCCTATTTCGAACCTGCCGACCAAGCCAGCAGATACTATCCCTCGGGGCTGCACGCGCAACAGGCGGCCAACCAGCACCCAAGCGTCGCCTCCAGTGGCCGCTTTGGCAGCGAGCCGCTCGACTCGCGCGGCTTCCTTTTCGAGCCACCAGGGGGCGCCACTCTCGCAAGCTACAGACCAGCCTCAATGCAGGCCGACTCGGCCGCCCACCAGCACCAGCAACTGAGTGGCGGCGGCCAACCACTAGGCCAACCACTCGGCCTGGGCCACTACAACCCGCTCGACGACCCGCTGCTCAGCTCCAGCGCCAACTTTGGCCTCGGCCCAACCACTTCCGGCCTGGGTCCAGCCTCAGTTTATGCGGGCCAGCAGCAGTCTCAGCAGCAGCAGTGGGCGGCCGCCGCAGCTTCAATGCCAAGCAGCAACAGGGAGGCTTACGTGACTGAGTTGCGCGCGCGTCTCCACGAGCTGCAGGCGAGCTACGCGGCGGCCAAACGCGAGCTCGAGATGACCACCCAGAAACTGGGCTCGTCCATGCACTCCATCAAGTCCTTCTGGTCGCCCGAGTTGAAGAAGGAGCGCGCTCTTCGCAAGGAGGAACAGACCAAGTACGCGCTCATCAACGACCAGATGAAGCTCATGCGCGTCGAGGTTCAGGTGAGTGTCTCCTCTTCTTCTTTTACTTCTTCTCGCTCTACTTTGCATCTTCCTTCGGCTCCTCCTCCTCGCCCGCAGACTACTGTCCCCTTTCCGGCGCGACACAAGCACCACCAGGAGGCCACTCGCAGCTCGTAATCTGGCACGGCCACAGGAAACGAGTGCGCACTGTCCTCGAGCGGAAACTGGGCGCCCATTTGCTGGCTGGCCCGCAGGAAGAGCCACCAGGAGAATGAGGAGGAAATGGAGCAGAGCGGCGCCAATGTGGTGCTGTGGTGGCGCGCAGTTGGGGCTCCAGAGGGCAGCTTGCGTGGTTGCTTTCTGCTCTCTGTTTTCCGTTTTCTGCTCTCTGCTTTCTGCTTTCTGCTGGCCAACTGGGCGGCCAATTGTGCGCGCTGCTTCTGCTGCTTGAGGAGGTGATTGTGGCGCGCGGCCAAACATCTGCCATTGTGTCCCCTCAAGTCTCTCTCAGGCCGCATCCTCCTCTTGCCTAATGTGTCGCCGACTTTTCTCTTTTCGTTCGTCCTCCGCTTTCCGCTCTGTGCGCGCTGCTTGGGCGCGCCAGTTCTCTGGCTGACTGTTCGCTCACTGACTGTTCTCTGACTGTTCGCTCACTGGTCGCAGACTGAGACCGGCGGGAGAGTGTCCTCAGTGGGGATTTGCAGCAGCGGCAGCGGCGAACTTTGCCAGAAGGAAGAAAAAGAGCGAAGAAAACAAAGCCCCAAGAGCAGCATTGCCTCAGTTAAGCCTGCAGATTGTGTGCTGCTTGTGTGTGTGCGAGTGCGCAACCTCATCTGCGAGCAACATGCATGCGCAAATGGCCCAAAATGTCAGCTGCCTTCTTCTTACTCTCAGTCTCAGTCTCAGTCTCTTTCTCTAAGGCTTCTATGCGGGCGCACACAGTTCGTAGCCGCCTTCAACTGTGTGCAACTCTCCCATTCACCATTCACTGTTGGCCCCAAACTCCACTGGGCCAGCCGCCCATCTGTTGCTCTTCCATTGGCTCCCCGCAGACAGTCTCACGCGCACATGGCCCACAGGCAACACCAAATGGGGGCCCACTTCTCTCCAAGTTTGCGCGCCTCATTTCCGACTTGCTGCACTCCTGAAGCCACATTCTCTCCCAATTGGCCGCCCATCTCAGTCTATCGGTGTGAACTATTCCTATTCCTTGCCGCCAATTCAGTGTGGATCAGTTTTCAGTTTGCAGCGGCGAGAAAGAGCGCCACTTGTTCTGTTTGTTTTGATAACAACACTTGCAGACAGTCCTCCGCTTTTTCAGGCCGCCTTGTCCAATTGGCCCACCACTGAGCTCGGCTGTTTGTGTGCTCTCCAAGTGGCAAGACCCAATCTCAAATGCAATCAACAAGTGTTCCACAACAAGCCGCTAACCAAGAGAACCATTTGCACCAATTTCACACGCTCACTCATTATCAACAATTGCCGACAATTAATCAGAAACAAGCTCTGCTCATCAGACAATTGGAAGACGAACTTAGACTAGCTCATGAGACCAGAATCAGAACCAATGACGCTGACATTCAGCAACACATCGACGCTCTTTGTTTGGAGAAGGAGAATTTGTTTAAGGAGAACTGTCTGTTGCGCGACACAATTCGCGAGCTCGAAATGCGCATCGAAACACAGAAGCAAACTTTGTCAGTTCGCGACGAATCGATTAAGAAAATGGTCGAAATGATGAACAATAAAGGAATTGCAAGCAAATTGATGGAAGACGAACGAGTGGAAATGGACAGAATCAAGACGAGAAACATTGAGCTGGAGGCTCGTCTGCGCCATTACGAAACAATCATCGAAAACAAGGAAAAGGAACTCATCAAGGTGAGTGGAATTTCCCTTTTTCTTTCACTCTTTCAAGCATGTTTTTATCACTCTTGCAAGATTTCCCCCTTTTCTTACTTCTTACCACCCTCTTACGTTGACGATTTCCAGCTCCCAGCAAGCACAAATCGAGGCCAACCTAGTCCCTCGGCCTCCTTTGTGCCCCAAAAGCTCATCAGTCGTCACTTTAGTTTAGCCTCCCAGTTTAGTTGAGTTTTAGTTAAGCGAACACTTTAGTTAACCCGCCCGCATGATTCCCAATCCAAATCCGTAAATCATTCCCCCATTGAATCCCGCCCAACTGTTTGTTTTGTCCCGCATGTGAACGAATTGAAAACGATCGAACGAAAAATGACGTCGAACTATTGTTAAGCCGAGTGGCTTTGGAGCAGAGTCAACCAGAGTCGAAGAGGAGGAGACGACAAGAAGAAGTGAGACAGACTTTGGCAATTTCGCTCGACTAAATCATCGGCGTCCAAATGGAGTGCCCAAAAGTCCCGTGCCAAAGGAGCGCAAAAGTCTGCTGAGTGGAATTGGTGGGACGCAAAGCAAGACAAGTGAGAGTGTTCAGGAGCAGAGCCAGCGAACAATGTCCAAAGCCGAAAGGATTAAGAACAGACTCGCTTTGTCAGGCCAGAACAAGTGCGCGCAACTGTTTACGGCGAACAAGCAACAAGCAGCAGCAGAAGCAAGTCAGAGTGGCGCGCATAACAGTCCCTCGTGCTCCTCTGCGCTGGAATCGAACAAGAAGCAGAAGCAAGCCGCGCACTCGGCAACTCAGCCGGAGCACACGCTCAACTCGAACTGCGGCTCACTGCTCAGCTCTCACTCCTCCTCGTCCGGAATCAGCTCCTCCCAAAGCGCCGAACACAACCACGACGAGCGGCCCCAGTCCACCAGGAGAGCCAGTTTCTCGCCGCAAACTGGCCCACAGCTCAGCAGCAACTGCGAGCAACCGAACTGCCAGCTCCAGTCTGACCACTTGGAGCCACCTTGCGAGCAATACAAACTGTGCCAGTGCAACGACTGCCGACTCAGTGGACAGCAAATCTACGCGAGACAAAACCAACGCAAGGCAGTCACCTTCAGCCGCAGCGTCGAGCACATTGGCTCGCCCACTTGGCGTCCACTCAACGGGCAGCAGCTCGACCTGTTCGCCAATGTCCAGCACGAGTCGCTTGACAGCAGTCTGCAGGCCACCAAAGACTACTCCTTCCAGCAGCAGCAGCAGGTGGGCGCCCACAACGAGCAGCCGCCGCTCTCCTTCGACCACCAGCAGATGCGCCCCCTCGACTGCTCGACGCCCAAGCCAAGCCAGCCGGACCAGCAACACTCTCTGGCCGGCTGCAACTCGCAGCAGCCCGCAGACAGACGCACGCCCATTCCAATGCAATTCTCAAACGCCAACTACACTTGCCTCTGCTCGCCCGACTTCCTCTGTGTCCACAATCTGGCCCAGCTCGACCAGGAGAGCTTGGCGGCCGAGCAAGTTGGAGCAGAAGAGGGCGTGTGTCAGCCGCAGACAGTTGTCGGTGGCCGGTCGGAGCAGCAGCAGCAGCAGTTGGCGGCCACCAACTCGCAGCAGTCCAGCGACTACGTGCTGTCCAGTCAGTGTGTCCAGTGCAACAACTTGTCGACCTACGCGAATCTGTCGTCGAGCATGTTGAAGGAGGGCAACCAGAGTGGCGGACTGGCTGCAATCGAGGGCGCCTACGAGCGAGGGGAACTGCTGAACGGGAAGACAGTGTTGTTTGGGGCCGGCCAGACGACTGCAGCGCCATCTCTCGACGAGTCATTTCACTACTTGAACGAGGCCCGGCGCGTGTTGGACAACTGCGCACTGTGCAGCCAACAGTTGGCCCTAAGCTCCAGCGCAGTTTCTGCTCCTTCTGCTGGGCCGTTGCTCCAGTGCAGCTGCAGCGGCACAGACCCGCTCGAGCAGAGACTGTCTGGGGGCAAAGTGGGCGCGACTGTGCTGCCATCTGGCGGCGGCCAAGTGCACTCCTCCGACTCGTCAACAAGCAAGTCTTACCACACGGCAAACTCGCGCAACTCACTCTCACTTAGCTCGATGGGCGACCAATTGCTGCTGCTCGACCGGAACCCAAAATTGAGCTCGAACTCGAACAAACTGAGCGTGTTGCCTCTGCAAACTGGGCCCAACCAACACCAACAACAGTCTCAAATGGCGGCCCAACAACTGTTGCTGACACATCCCCAAATGGACTCGTCACTCTCGTCGCTCTTCGTCTACAGACACTTGAGCGACGAAGACTCCAGCTCGTTCCCAGTTTGCTCCATGGATCCAGACTCGCTCGAGCTTAGCCAGAGTGGCGCCACTTTCGCTCAAACAAACAAATCCGGCGCAATAAAACAAAAGCTGGCCAAACAGACGAGGCCAAACTCGAGCTCTGAGGGATCAGTGGCGCTTGGAAACAGTGCTCAGAAGAGCAAAGGGCAACAGACGAGCAGCAGAGTGGCCACTTGGCTTAGACCGCGACCAAAGAGCGACTACATTCCTTTATCGAATGTGCTCTCGGCCGGCGGCTCGTCCTCCGCGGCAAGCCAGCAGCCGAGCAGCAGACGCCAAGCTCAGCAGCAGCAGCAGCAGCAGCAGGCGAGAGTTGGGCCCAAAAGTGGGGGAAACAAAGTGGTTCAGGTGGACGCCGATTTGTCCCAGTCCTCGTTGTTGGCCAAGCGGCGCCAATTGCAACAGAAGCAGCAGCAACAGGCCAGCGAGTTGAACTGCGCCCAAAGTGACAACTCGAAGCAGAATTCGAAGCAGCAGAAGAGACAGAACAACAACAACAACAACAACAAGTCGAACGGAAACGTCAAAAGCATCTACCAGTGTGTGAAGAGCCACCTGCTTGACATGACAACTCTGAGCAGATCTTCGTCCAGCTCGAATGGAGCCTCGCTTGGTGGTCAGTCGGCCAAGCAGCAGGCCAGAAGGAAGTGCAAGTCGAGCTTAGAGTTGGCCCAAACTCAGTCCAGTGGGCAGAGTTTGCAGCGGCAAAAGTTGGCCTCTCAATCGCAGCAGACAATTGTCAAGAGTCCAAATGCAAATTCCACCCCAAATTTGACCCATTTGAGAGCTGCCAGTTTGGGCAAAATCAATCAGGTTTGCATGAGAGTCCAGTTTTAGTTTTAGTTTTAGTTTTAGTTTAGGCCCAATTTAGTTTGAGTTTGTTTTAGTTTGGCCGCCAGATGGCAGCACATTTCAGGGCATTTTTCCCCAAAATTAAGACATTTTCACATTTTGATCTCCGTAACTTTTTGATCACAATTATAGACAATTATAGACAATTATGGACGATTATAGACAATTATAGACACTCTCTAACCCAAACTTGTGCGCTTTCCGTGCAAATGAACCCACTCTTTTTCGCCCACTAAACGCAGCTGGAGGAGTTGCGCAACGAGCTTTCCAGGAGAGACCAGGAGATGCTGACGATGGGGGCCAAGATGAAGGCTTTGGAGGACCAGCAGCGCGACTCGCAGCGCCACATCCGGGTGCTCAAGGACTCGCTGGTGGCAAAGGAGGAGCACTACAATCTGTTGCTGGCTGACGTGGAGGAGCTGAGGAGAAACTTGGACGAGCGGAACAAGCTGATTGAGCGGCGTTCGTACCAGACGAGTTTCCACTCGGCGGCCAGTCAGCAGCAGCAGCAGCAGTCGAGTGGGGCCGAGCGGCAACAGTTGTTGGGAATGCAGCAAGATTTGCATGAGTTGCAGAGTTTGCTTGAGTTGCGCGACAAAAGAATTGGGGAACTGCAGCGCAAAGTGCTCCAGTTGGACTCTTTGCTGGCCGAGCGCGACGCCCAATTGGAACGAGCTCGAATGCGCTTGGAGCACTCAGTGCAGGCGAGTGTGAGTGCGGGCCATCCTTACGCGCAACAACCAGATGTGGCACTGGTGGGCCATCTGGAGGAGAGTCTGCGCGACAAGGAGAAGCAGATTGCTTTGTTGCGCGACCAACGCGACAGAGCAGAACACGAACTCAACGAGGAACGCGACTCTCATGAACGCACCATCAAAGAGTACAAGATGAAACTCAACTCGCTCAGATTCGAAATGGACAAACTTCAGGTGAGTCTCAATCTCCCATTTCATTTTCTCCCCATTTTTCCTTCCATTTCCACCTTTTCTCTTTATTCCTCATCTGTCGCCCACTTGATTGCCACCTGCGCGTGCCTCAAGTCAACCAGCTTCCAACACAAACAAGCAGCCCAAATTTGCCTCAAAATCCGCCCAATCACTGTTATTATTTCGCTTATTATTATTCCTTATTGTTTGTTGCGATGAAATTTTCTTCAAGAGAGAATTTCGCCCCAATTGAAGTCCCAATTTTCAGTTAAACCTAAGCCAAAAGAGACCCAAAGTTGCACGAAACGCGCCCCAAAATAAGCCACACTCTTCAGTTATTCCTCAGAGCAAACCTCTAGAACCATTCCACCTGATTGCAACCAGAAGAAGCTCTAATTTGGGCACAAAAACAAGTGGAAACTCTCTCTAACTCAAAGAAACTCCCACAAACTGGCCCCAACCGGAACCGGAAATGGAACCGGAAACACGCCCACTTTTGGTGTTTTTTCTTCCACTTTTATGCAATGAAACGGAAATCAATGGTTGGAAATGCGCAGACTCGGCTGAGCAAGTCTGCGGCGAACGAGCTCTACAGTCAGTCTTCGTTTGGAGTTGGCGGAAGCAAGTACGTTGGAGCGAGCGAGTTCGACGACTCTCAGCACTGCCAAGCTCAGTCTCAGCAGGAAATGGTGAAGCGGCTTGAGTTGGAGAAGCGCGGCTTGCAGTTGGAGTGCGATCGGTTGCGCGAACGTCTGCAGACTGTCCAGAGTGGCAAAGGAGGAGCCGGCGGTTTGAGTTTGGGTTGCTCGAGCAGCCAGCAAGTGGGCGGCGAGTACTCGGTGGTTGAGTTCGAGCGTCTTCAGGAGCAGTTGGAGGCCCAGAAGCAAGAGTTGCGCCGCGCCCAAGCAGAGTCGCGCATGAACGAGATGGAGAGGAAACGAGCTCAGGAAGAGGCGGACAAGTTTTCGGAGCGATGTGAGCGCGTGCAGGCGGAAGTGTTGAAGTTGCGCGCCAAGTTGGAGAATGCGAGCGGCGAGCGTGACCAGTTGGAGCAGGAGGTGCAGCGGCAGACACAGTTGCTAACTAGGGCGCACAGTGAGCGCGAGTGTGCACTTGCCGCGTGCAACCAGGCAAAGAGTGAACAGGAGCGCGCACAGCAACAGTGCGCAAAAGTGCAACTCGAACTGGACAGACTGCAGGCCCAGCTGGAACGGGCGCAGACTGAGTGCCGCAAACTTGAGGAGCGCCACTCGGACAGTGGAGACGAATTGCGTAGATTGCGCGAGGAGAAGAACAACCAACAACGCGAACTGGCCAAACTCGAGCTCAGCCTGAAGAGTGCCGAAATGCATGGGCAAAGAAGCCAGCAGGAAAGAGAGGCCGCCAGATTGGAGTTGGAAAAGTTGCGCGAACGTTACGAGAGACTAGAGCTCGAAATGGAACGCCATCTGGCCGACAAAGAGCTCCACTTGCAACAGAGTTCCATGTACAAGGAACGCTTGGAACAGCAACAAGTGCAACTGCAGAAACACGTTAAGGAACGCGAACAGCTCAGCTTGGAGATGGGCGAGTTGCGCGAACGATTGCACAAACAGCAAAAGATTCAGGACAACAATGAGCAGGAGACGCGCAATGAGGTGCGCATTTGGAAGGAAAAGTACGAGCGCCTTTTGGTCCAATTTGAGAAACTCAACGAGGACATTTTGGCCAAACAGAAGGAGAACCAGAATTGTTTGGAAAAGATGCAACGTTTGCAAAGTGAGGCGGTGAAATTGGAGACCAAATTGGAACAGTCTGAAATGGATCGCGAGAGAATGGTTATTGAGGTTGAGAAGTGCCAGCAGATGAGCTCCAAGTCGAAGGAGGAGCACAAGAGGTGGCAGGAAGAGTTGCAACAGTTGCAGGAGATGTACACGAAGACGAACACGAAGTTGCTTAATTTGACGGAAGTGGAGGAAAGGCTTAGGATTGACTACGAGAAGTGTCAGATGGACTTGGAGGTGTTGCGCGAGCGTTACGAGAAACTGCAGCTCGAGTGTCGCCGTTTGCAGCAAGAGCGCGACAGAATGCAGCTGGAGAACGAGCGACTGCGCTTCGAGCACCCAAACAACATGGACCAACATCAGAAGAACCAGCAACAACAACAACAGCAGCAGCAGCAACAACAATTGCAGCAACAAGTGTCCAGTGCTAGTCTGCAGCAGGTGGGCAGTTTGACGCGCGACTTGGAGAAGAACCAGGCCCGTTTGGAGCAGTACCAGCGCGAGATAAACAAACTACAATTGGAGAAAGAGCGCCTCATTCTCGATTCTAAGGCTGCCTTGCAGCAGAACGAGCAGCAACATCAGCAACAGATGCTCAAACTGAAGGCGTCTGAGGAGAAACTGGCCATTGAATTGGAGAGAAGTCGCATCCAAATGGACAAGATGCAGTCCAGATTGGAGCAGACAAGTGGCGAACAGGAGAAGGCTGCCTCAGACAAGGAGCGGCTGCAGCAACACTTGTTGCTCCTGCAGGAAGAGGTGGAGAAGTTCCGCAACCAGCAGAGTGAGTCTGCCCAGGAGACCAAACGGTTGCACGACGAGGAGATGCAGCGGATCTTGCAAGAGCTGGAGACTGTTAGGGAGAAGTACACGCAGCAGAGGAAAGAGTTGCTCCACTTGAGAGAGTTGCAGCAGAACCACGAAATTGACAGAGACATTCTCAGGAGAGAGCTTGAGGCAAGTGAGGCCAGATTGGAGAAGATGAACCAGGGCGACTCGAAGCAGCGCCAAGACTCAGAACGCTGTTTGATTGAGATCGAAAAGATGAAAGATTTGGTGGAACGGAAGCAACAAGAGCTGCTCAGAACCCAGAAGGAACGCGACCAATTTGCCCAAGAGATCCAACTGCTTCACCGTCAAATCCAACAACTGCAACTCGAGTTCGAACAGCAGCAAAAGAAACTGCAACAAAGCCAAACTTCCGCTCAGAGTCAAGCTCAACAAAGTCAACAACAACAACAGCAACAGATGAAGGTTGAGGAAATTGGAAAGTTGAAGCAAATGTTGGTGAAGAGCGACAACGAGCTGCAAAAGATGACGGCCGAGAATCAGCGACTCCAAATGGAAGTCGAGCGGCTCAAGTTGCAGCTGGACGACGCGGCCGAATACATTGGCAAGATCGAGGAGGACAACAAGCAGATTGCGAGACAGAATGCAGAAATTATTGAGCAAATCAAGCAGCAACAACAGCAACAACAACAAAGCAGCGGCCAACAACAACAACAACAACAACAACAACAGGCCCAAAGACAACAGAAGCAGCAACAGTCTGAGGGGGAAAATGTTGAGAGAGTGCGCGAAGAGATGCGCCAAATGCAGGAGGTGATCAAGAAGTCGGCCCAAGAGATTCAAAGAATGGTCGACGAGAAGTCTAAAATTCTGGACAGCAACAAGGAGCTGCAAAGAGTCTTGGAGCACACGAAGAAAGAGTTCACCTCAACCATCGAGCAGTACGAGGCCGAGCTCGACCGGATGCAGAAGGAGCGCGACGATTTGCAAAAATCTCTCAACCAACAACAACAACAACAGAAACAACAACAACAACAACAATCGGCGCCAAACGACGAGTTCAAGATCAAGTTCGAGAAGGCAGTTGAGGCGATCAAGTGTTTCCAGAAGAAGTCGGACGACATGAACAAGGAAATGGTGAAGCTGGACGAGCGAAACAAGAGCTTGATTGAGCAGAACAAGACTCTCACCCAGTCGCTCAAGGAGGCCGAAGACAGTCTGAAACGTCTCCAATCTAATTCTGCAAACACCTCAAGTGACCAGCAGGCTGCACCTAAGGAGCAGCAGCAGAGCAAGCAGGAGAGTGAGGAGGCGAAGAAGCAGGTGGCCAAGTTGAGCGAGTTGTGCGCCAAGTTGGAACAAGAGTTGAACAAGAGCCGAGCGGAGGCCAAACAACAGTTGCAGATGAACCAGCAACTGAAACAGGCGATCGAGAAGACCCAAACAGACTTCAATGGGCTCAAGTCGGAGCGCGACTGGTTGCAGCAGCAGTACGAGAAGCTGGCCGTCGAGCTGGAACGTCGCGAGGTGCGCATCTAGCTTCTTCTAATTCTTCTTCTAATCCAGAATCAAATCCAAAAACTTATCCTCGCCCAAAACTCTCTCTCTCCTCTCCAGCCAACTAACTCTAATCTTGCCTGAATTTTGTCTCAATAAATGAAAAACAATCTGCAGGAGGAAATGGGCAATCTGCGCGCCCAGCAGGACCAGTCTGGCCAGAACGTGCAGACAAAGAGGGCCGAGTTGGAGGCGCGCCAGAACGAGCTCGAGCAGAGGGAGAAGACGCTCGAAGCTAAGCGGCAAGAGCTGACCAATCTCTCGAAACAACTCCAGCAACAACAACAGCAACAACAGTCGGCCGGAAACCAACAGCAGCAGCAGGAGAGAGTGGCCGGCCTGCAGCAACAAGTGAAGAGTCTCGAGGAGGAGCGCAACAAGCTGAGAGGCGAGCTGGAGCGCGTTCGAAACGAGTACAGACACGCCCAGAAGGAGCAGGAACGTTTGTTGAAAATTTTGTCAGCCAGCGAGGACGAAAAGTTCAACCTGAGCCAACAGATTGACCAGTTGCAGGCCAAGCTGAGGTCTCTCTCGGCAGCCAATCAGCCGGGCGGTTCTCAGCAACAAAGACAACAACAACAACAACAACAACAGCAACCGCAACAGACTCCAGCTCAGGTTCAGTCTGGCGGCCAGCAACAAGCTAAGGGCCAGCCCCAACCTCAAGCTCAAGCTCAGACCCAACCGCAAGGCCAACCGCAACTGCCCCAAAGACAAACTCAGCAACAAAAACCACCGCAACAACAACAACAACAACAACCTCAACAACGACCACTCACTCAGCAGCCTCAGCAGAAACCTCCCAATCAGCAACAAGGAGGCCAGCAGCAGGTGAGTAGAGTGTCCTCCTTTGCGCAAACACACACTCTCTGAAGCTTGAAAGACTTTCATCACTCTTGATCAGTAAAAACTACATCTCTACACTAAACTAGCACTATGCCTCACTCTCACTCTTTCCTTGTCTCTGTCTAACACTCAGCCACTCACTCTCTCACTCAATGACTCTCACTCACTCACTTTGAAACACTTTCACTACTGCTCAAATCACTCATAGCGCTCTGGTGCCGGAGGCTTCATTTCCGGTTTGTTCCAATGAAAACACTCAAACAAGAGACATTTCGAGATGCTCGCAATGAGTGTCTATTAACTGTGTGTAATTTTAGCTGTGAGATTCCATCCTTGATGATAATTAGATTCAAAATGAACAACTTTTCAAAAAAGTAGAAGCAGATTTCACTAATTGAGTTGCTGAGACCAATGCTGCGCTAGACAATTACGAAAATGGAACGAAGAATGAGGAAAAGAAAACACAATGACAATGAGAGACGAAAAGAGAGAGAGAGAGAAAAAGTTCAGAGTTTACACTGAGAGACAATTTACATACTCGAAAAGGAAGAAAAACTACGAGTTTCATCCAAATTTATAAGCGGTTTTGTTTTTTTTCTATCACTAGTTCAATCATTTTGGAAAAGGTGAAACAGTTAGCCTTTTACAAGTTTAAGTTTCTTCAAATTGGCAGCCAAATGAGCTGATTGTTATTGCGAAAAATTGGAAGAGAAATGTTTGATTTTATTTGTTCCAATAACTAGAATTACTTGAAAGCGTCTCAAGCTGAAAAGCGATTAGATGTTCTCTTGAAACCAGCAAACTAAAAGGAAAAGAACCCAACATTATGCGAGAGCTGCTCATAATCTAGCCAAGATTAAGAGCAGTCGCATGAAATGAGTTCATCTAGTCCACTCTAAAGATATGGTTTTATATAATATTAGGACACCTGGAAAGACCGATTTGATGTTTTTGGCTCCGTCGTCTCGTTGAGAGAAAACCGATTCCAGAAGCAGACTGTTAACTACTTGCAGAACCAACTATTAAACGTCTAAACTTCTTTTACACTCGAAACGAAATTTCACGCTAAAACCCAAACAATTCTCTCTCTCTCTCTCTCAGATTCCATCTCTATTGACTATTTTCCCAAATGAACTCGAGCAAGCTCCTTTAATGATTTGATCTGATTCCGAATCAATTTGGATACTAACCGACATCCATTCCAACTGAATAATGTGCAGTTGCAGTTGAGCACAATGAGCAATCCCCAATCGATTCAGGAAAACATGGACGCACTTGAGGCCGCCCTGAAACACTGTCTCGAATGGTCTTTGGGGAGCAGACAGAAGGGCAGAAATGAGCCCTCAGAGTACGATGAACACTTCCGAGCTTTCCTAACACACTTTAAGATAAAGCTCAACGAGTTGATTGGTTCCAAAAGTTTCGTTGATAAGCCAGAAAATAGTCAGACACTGAGTGATTACACGACAAATGTCACCATGGACGAAACTGTGAACAGTCTGACAACAACCATTGAAGATGACGAGCTGGATGGAGCCAGTTCGCGCGGATACAAAGCCATAGAACGGGGACCAGCAATAAAGATGAGAGGCAAATACTCGGGAGTGTATCAGATTGGAAGAGAAGAGGAGCTTGAGGAAAGCGACGAGCAGGATGATACGTACAATTCGGAACTGAGAGCAGAAATGGCCAAGTGCTCGCTTGGTGGGGCCCAAGTGGAATTGGACGATGGTTATCGTTCTCTGAGTCGAGCAAGTGCCAATTTGCCTCTGAGGTGTCGGACTCTTAGAGCTAAGGCTGGCTTGTTGCAACAATTGAACGACATCAAGTCGCGTGTTGTCGATCTTGTGGACGAAATCGACCAGTGCATTGATCAGAGAATAGCGAAGGATGAGATCCTAGCTTATCAGAGGAGAAGAGACGCGCTCTTGAAGAAATTGGACCATCTGATTGAGAGCCAAAGGTTCGTCAATCCTTGGCCGACCGAGCAGCCTGACGAGGAGAAACAAAATGACGAGTCTTCGGCCTCCAATTTGGACGATGGATACGAGGAACAGATCCAAGTGATTGACTATGATTTTGCTCGTAGAGCCAGCGACCTGGTGGAAATCAGATCCAAAAGTAGCGCCAGTTCTTCGGCCGACTCACAGAGTTTAGGAAAAGTTGGCCCATCAGCCAAGTTGCTGATACTTCAATCTTCAGCTCGGCCAAGTGAGCATGGAAAGCAGGCAAAATTGGAAAAGATGGCACTAGAGAAAGTCACTGATGCAACTGGAGACCTGGCTCAACGCATAGACATTCCCACCGGCAAAAACCACAACCATTTAACTTCCTCCAGTTCCACTTCAACCTACTCGACCCTAAGCACTCACACAACCTCATCATCTTCGTCCTTCATTTAGAGATTAAGCAGAAAATCTCTCAGATATATCTCTTGGCACCTTAGGTGTTTCGTTGTGATTTTATGGGATCTCATTTGGTTCAGCCTAAAATAAATTTATCGTTAGTTAAACATTATATTCCCATCATTGTGGCGAGTTGAGTTATATGCATCTTGTCAATCATTGCATGAGGATTGTGCTTTCTGCAGCAAGGCGCTGCCAAGCACCTCCACGTGGCCTCTGTACACTTGGTCAACTGTCTCGATCTTGTCAATCCTGCACAGGCCTATATGCGAGACACTGACCAAGTAGGGAAAGGAGTCTGGATTTGGGCTGAAGGCAACATGTTTGATCGCCGAGAATGGATAATCACAGACGCGATCACAATAGATTTTCGCTAGGTCGCCGGCACGCAAACAACTTTCGGGCAATTTTTGATCTTGTCTTGGGTAATTTTGGTCATAGCGTACAAATTGCAAAGCAAAATTTCGGTTAAAATCACCATATGTCTCTACTGCACGATGTTCAAGAGATAATAGAAAACGAGCTGGCTTGTTAGCTACGGCCCTCTCAGCATAGCCATAAACGTCCTGATGGGTTTCTTCATCCATATTTTCATCCAAATCAAACTCTAACCCGTTCTGGGAAACATCGCCAATTGAATTAAGCTCAGCCGGAGCTGTGATGATCATATCATCACCTGTTCCTATCATGCCTCTAATTTGTAAACTTTCTAATTTATTCGCAGACGAATTACTGTACTGTGTCAGCTGATATTGTTGCTCGAACGAGTCCTGATAAACACCATTGGATTCGCCCATGTTCCGATTCTGGCCATTTGATAGAACCGAACTGTTGGCAACAACCATTGCTGATTGTCTTGAATAAGGCAACGCTGTGTACAGACAGTGAGTGCTGAGTGGACTTCTATCTCGCTTTTGTATGGGACGCCCATAAACTGATATAATAACTTCACCAGCTCCATCTGACGTCGCTAGAGAGCTGGTGATAACTGAGTTGCTCAAACCCCAAACGGTGGCACGATGGGTGGCCACTGTCAGAGTGGTAATAGATCCGTCTAGAGATGGATATCTGTAACTAACCCGATTCTGAAAACTAGTAAAAGCTGCCTCGGTTGATGTAACCACGCCCCGAAATCTGTAGTCCCAAATTATACGAGTCACGGGGGCACGATCCAACGCCAAACAAGTACTGAGATCCTTAGAGTTCCAGAGCTTGAGCTGTCTATCACGACTTCCCGTTGCGACAAGAGTTCGTTCAAGATTACTAGATAAAAGGGCTACACCTGAAACCGGAAGTCCGTGGGCAAACCATGTCTTGAATGGACGGTATACATGATAATGCTCTACATTGAGATATAATATTGGTGTAAAATTGGCCAAGTCGAACAAAGCTACGTTACCATTAGAGTAACCAGCCACTATTTGTCTCTGGTTATCCTCAAGATTCCACGATATTGAGGTGCATGCAGGTGTTTGAAAGTCAGTGGATTGCCCAGCGCCTGGAGGGGATAAACATGCCGTAGGTCTGACTCGATAAATTGGTCGAGTATCGAAAGGGTTCTCTCTCTCAGGATTTGAGGGATGTCCTACACTCTTCGCGATATGATTGAGGTGGGGCACGCTTATGATCCGAATCTGCCCATCTCCACAAGCTAGGGCTAATAGACCGACCCGGGCTAACCTCATGTCATCCTTTATGGCATCTACCTGGACGGGTCTTTCCCAACTTGTTCCGAGCGGACACCAGAGCATTTCAAATATGTTTCCCCACGAATGTCCGACCATGAATGCGAGTTCCGGTTTAGAGAGAAGTTGATGATTGAGCTGCATTGACCAGAACTGCAGGCAACCTTCGAGATCTTTGCAATCTTTGTAGTACAAGGGTTTGTCCATTGAGCAACAGTTCACAGAAACAACTAACAAATCTGATGAATTCCTGGCGACTCTATCAAAGAAGGGTTTCGGAAGCCAAGCTGAGGATGTAGACAATCCTCCTGTAAAGAAAATCATGTTTTCTTTTGAGCAGGCTACAGAGGGAGTTTCCTCTTCGGTCTTGAGATCATCTGCGTATTCCGATTCACCGGCTGACAAAGTTTGGAAAGATTTTGTAGATGTCCTTATGTGTGGAGATGTGCGTTCAGGTGGATAATATCTGACTCGATCGTTTTCACTTGTGAGCAACTCCCAGTCTTTTAGCAAGCTACACCAATCCTTGAATGGATGCCTCGTGAGATTGTCATTGAGGAAGGATCTTTCTACCAAATCGAAATACGATTTAACCGTTCCACGACAGTTCAATTGAGTTTCTTGGTCCCCGGAATGATTCTTCCTCTTGGACTTATCCATGCGACCTGTGCCACTGAGGTAAGAGTTTGCTATTTCCCGTTGTTCATCATCTAAGGCTGGCAAATCGTTGTGATGACTGCGAACCATATGCCTTAGTAAGTCACCCTTAGTTTTGAATTCTGATGGAGGGTCGCATACTCGACACCTGAGACACCTCTCAATATTACAACGAGCATAATGATAGCGGAGCCCGCCGAATGTTGTGAAGGCGCTCTTACATGACTCGATGGGACACAAGATTTTTTTGGCTTTCTTGAGGATGTTGAGAGCCTCTTTCTTAGGATAAGCTTCTCCCTCTCGAGTTTGATAATCGCTCCAATAATCGGACCATGTTTGCAGTATTGTCATGCGGCGGGCATACTCCTTATTAGAATCTCTGATTCGACTCTTGCGTAAATCCTCCAAGTTCTCTGGGTCATTTGAGTCGGAAGCGTCACTGGGTTCGATCTTGACCTCTACCTCATACTTGATTCTCTTACCCCTGGTTCGTCTTGTTTCCATTGTTGGCTCGTGCTGCAGTGACTATTTGGGCATGGACAGCGTGGGTCTGATTCGAATGATTTTATATTAATAAAGTCTATATTTACAACTATGGGAAGGAAAAGAGTGATCAGCTCACAGCCCATTACCCTCGTGACATTGCAATGATTGGTGGGGCTAAGAGGGTAAATCCATTTTTTGTCGGTTCTAGCGACCCAAAAGACAAGAGGCTGGGCCAGACGACCAGGCGATGCACGTTGTATGTTTGTTTGGAAATGCAAGAAGAGAATGATCAACAAACTCGAGTGGGGGACACAAACATGAAGCGGGGAAAGCATTGATAGTTTCAAAATGAGCGCCAGTAGACTCCGAAACACCGGATATTCTGCGCTCTGCTCTTGTGTTTGATTCTGCGGGATTTCAATTTACAATGGAAGATTCGGACGACGAGTAGCATTGGGCCCGAGTTTGCACGCTTAATGAACCTTACCAATAGCTGAGTGTGCTGTAGACCGACCGAATCTCAGCAGAATCGTTGCACGCATGCTGCGCACACGCATCATCTCATAATTTTACTTTTCGGCGTGGAAATTTCAACATTCTTGATCTCAGCATCGATTTACATCCACGATTGTTGGAAACTACACGCAATTGATTTCTTAAATTTAATTAATCTGATAGATTATTGATACTTATTCGAAATGGTGCTCGTAAGACCCCTTACTCGTCCAAAGATCGTCAAGAAGCGCACCAAACGCTTTATTAGACATCAATGCGACCGCTATGATAAAATCAAGGTGAGTAACTAACCTCAATCACTACTTGAGAAGCATCCTTTAAATGAGGCGATGAACTAATCAATTGAAACCATGTCTTGCCGATGCAGCCAAACTGGCGTAAGCCCAGGGGTATTGACAATCGTGTCAGAAGGCGCTTCCGGGGTCAGCTGAAGATGCCCAAGATCGGCTACAGGAATGCCAAAGCTACAAGGCATGTACTCCCAAATGGATTCCGTAAGGTTCTCATTCACAATGTAAAGGAACTAGAGATGTTGATGATGTTGAACAGGAGGTTCTGTGGGGAGATCGCCCACACGGTCTCGTCGAAGTCCCGTAAGGCTATCGTGGAAAGATCAAAACAATTGGCTATCCGTTTGACGAACGGATCTGCGAGGCTCAGAAGCGAAGATAACGATTAAAGTAACATATTTCATAATCATTGAAGAAGAAAAAAATACAGACAAGCATCACTCTTAGTTTATTTTGCAGCTGTCAGATCTGGAAACAAGTTCGGATATATCTTGGGATCGGCTATATTCGTCGCTGTGGATGGGTTCTTAGATCTAAGGTGGTCTTTCCAACATCTGACCATCTCGGAAGTGGTGTCAGTATCCTTCCAAGTCCTTGCCAGCATAGCGGCATGAGAATTGCGGGATCCCGATTTAACTATCGTTTCTAATACCTGAGCCTTGTTTCCGAGGGCGAGGTCTGCCGTTAAGGCGACATTCAACAAGCCTTGCGATTTTGCCATGTCTGCAATGTCCATGAACGATTTTTGATCAGCAGTGGCAGTTGCTAGTAGGAGAAGTCCGGCGGCATCTTTGACTTTTCTCATACATTCGGCTGCTAGTTCGAAGTTACCCTGAACTATGGCTAACTCGGCCACTTGCTTGCGCTTGTCATCACTTTCCTCCTCCTCAGCTAATTTGTGTGATATCTCTAGATTTTTAAGACTCACAGCAAGATCAAACTTATGACCAGGGTCGTTAGTGATTGCAAGAGCCCGTTCTTTGTGATTCTGCTTCTCTAAAAAGTATGCGACACGGGTACGTTGGCTCTCAGGTATGTCTGGCAAGATGCTGTCGGCGAGCTCGAAGTCCTCTCGCATAACTGCCGTCTGGTAGTTAAGGACTGACAACGGAATGTGATAAGAGACTACATTGAATTCCTTGTCGCCGAGGTAAACCCTGTTCTCTTTGTGCAGATACCCGAGTAGATACATTGGACGCTCTAAATGAGCAACGTTGACTATCTCCCCTCCCACATAATAGTTTAGCTTGTCATCTGTATTAGTATAGAAGAAACAATCTCCAACCCATATACCAGATTTGACAGCATCTGGTATGTCGGCGATGACATCGAAGGCATTTTCGTGGCCATCCTCAGTAACATATTCCTCTGTACCGATTTCTCTACCTTGGGCAACTATATCCGGATAGTATTTGAGGACATAGAATTGATCTTTGCTTGTAAGACATAGCAGCTCGCCACTTTCCGACCAGTATACATTGGTGCATGCAGCTTCAATTCTTCTTATCAATTCCAGTGTGTACCAGTCATAGAGAGCCAATCCTGCGGTGTTCTGTACACCTAGCATGAATCCACCAAAGATCCCTTCGCACCCAAAGTCCGGCTTAAATTGCTTGTGCAACTTTCCATTGTTGTATATCTTGATCTGACCATCTCGAATTGCATACAGAGACGGATCACTAGACCAAACAAACTCCTGTGCATTACCGAAGTCCTTGTTTCTCAAAGTTAGGGCTGTATGGATGATATACTGGCCATCCCCACAGATGACTAGAAATTTTCCATTCGGATTATGAGATACCGACTGGGGGTAGATCTCACAGGTACCCATATCTTTCACTTGCAGTGGAAGAGTCGCCCCATCTTTGATACTCTCGCGATCACCCAAAGTCTTGATATTTGCCTGCTGTAGCTCGTTGTGCCTAGCCCAAACTATTTTTCCGTTATTGTCCATGGACATAGCGGGCTCCTCTCTTCCTAGTTTCAGGACAATTGTTCCGTCATCGCACCCTATGGCTAATTTGTTGCTGTTTTTGAGGCATGCCATCGTCCAGACACGACCCATTCCGTAACTGATTGTCTGTTCCAGTCGATACGTGTTCATATTCCATACCCTGATAGTTGTATCCTCGGAACCAGTGAGAAATATGGGAAGGTCTGGATAGTAAGCAACTGCGGAGATGTTATCGCTATGACCGTCAAGAGTCTGAACGCATGTCTTGGTTTGATAATCCCAGATTCTGACAGTTTTATCGTCAGAGCCCGAGATCAGGTATGGCTTATCACCTTCTGGATAGTAGTCAACACAATTAACACCGGCCTCATGGCCCTCTAATGTGAAATTTGCATCAGGTGAGCCGAGCTGCCAGACCTTTATGGTCCTATCTAAAGAGGCAGAGGCAAACGTGTTAGAGTCCTTTGGGTTCACCACTACTTGCATCACATAATGAGCATGGCCCTCGAATGTCTGAACATTGAGAAAATCTTTATCCCAGTTCCACAGCTTGATCATCATATCATCTGAGGATGAGATCATATATGGTTGGGTTGGATGCACAACGATAGACCTCAAATAATCACTGTGTCCATCAAATTGTTTGATGCGCTCTGATGTGTTGTAATTATAGACGGTTATCCTGAAATCGTCTGAACCACACACAATCCAGTTCTTTTTCGTGATGAATTTGGCTACTCTAACTGGTCCATCATTAACTTCGAATGTTTTCAATAATTGTTGAGTTTCGTAATGCCATATCAGCACTTTTCCATCATAGAGGCCTACCAACACCCATGGTTCTGTTGGATGTAGATCAACACATTTCACTCGTTCGGATCGAGCGACGAGCTTCTTCTTAGAATCTAATCTTAGAGGCATTATTACATATAGCAATCTATAGAGAAGAATAAGCAAACATGAGATTTTTAAGGATAAGGGGCCGACGTACCATGTAAATCGATATCGGAATGATTAAATGTAGATGGCAAAATGCATAGGCAGACAGCAGCGTGAGTGCTTGTCAAATCACACGAATTTGAGAACACCGATGAGAAAAACGCGCAGGTGTGACGGAGTCTGCTTTTCGACTGACTGTTTATTGTATTAGAACTGAACTGAAACTAGCGTGGATGTTCCGAACATTGGGAACAAATGGGCGTGTTGTGTTCCCGCGCGTTCCCGAGCGATCCCGCTCACCACGCAGGAACGCGCAGGAACATTTGGAACAGTTTGAACACTTCGGA
>Ga0058701_10000164_pt1 | contig 56120 bp, 42 predicted proteins | sample AgamicOrMae_FD_97039 | JGI IMG/M metagenome (GOLD analysis project Ga0058701, IMG submission 97039) | Agave microbial communities from Guanajuato, Mexico - Or.Ma.e | ecosystem: Host-associated > Plants > Phyllosphere > Phylloplane/Leaf | place: Guanajuato, Mexico | collected 2012-06-04
GACAGAGTTGGAAAGAGAGTGAAAGTGAGAGCTTGAGTCAGTGTGAAAGTGGAAGTGGAAGCAGAAGAGGTGGACAGAGCAAAGACAGAGAGAGCTGTGGGTGTTTACAAGTGAAGAGAGTCCACAATCGAGAGAGTTGAGTGCGCTTCCAAGGTGAGTGCATTGCAATCGATTGGAAATATGAAGCCCAATTTGGGTAGAATAGATGCACAGTTGAATAAAGTGATCATCGGCCATAGAGAGCTTGACGCAAGAAGGCGACCAAAAAGAGAGGGCGTCTTCGAGGTGCGAGAGGCTGGCCTATGTTGTTCAAGGCAACCATCAGCAAGCTCGACGGCCATGGAAATGGAAGCTAAACGTGGGCCATTAGGTAAATCAGCAGTGGCCAAGTGGGCTGATTACTATGGAAGTGATTTTGATTCAGCAAGACAGCGATCAAGATTGGCCAAAAAGCAAGAGAAAGCCTCAGGAAGAGAGAAGAATGGGGCCAGATCAAGTCAGTGTGCTGCCAATGGTTGCCCATTGGACAGACGACTGTTGCATTCTGTTTCATTTATCTCGAGCAAATTTTCATCCAAAAGCGACAAGAGTTATTTATCAACTTTGTCTTCGGCGACAATCAAGTCGAACAAGTGTCTTCTCCTGCTAATCACTATTATTTGTTTACTACTAGTCGAAACCAAAGCAACAAGTTACACAAGTCTCATAGGGAAACCGCCAGAGGTTGACTTGAGGAACGATTTGTTCCAATATTTGCGCCCTGCCAGCCAAACGTTGCGCCGGTTCTCCTCGTCTTCGAGCTCGTCCTTGTCGACGGCGGCAAGCAGCAAGTATCCAAGCTATACGGCCCAAGCCAATGGGGCCCGAACGCAGGTGGCCATCTCGGTGGAACGAGTGAAGAATCCCGACGAGGAGGAGACCAAGTACAGCAAGAGGAAAAAGTTTCCAGTCACCTGGTTGCGCAACCAGTACCCATTCAACTCGTTCTACAGCAAGAAACCCAGCAAGTGGCTTGGGAAACATGGAGCGGCCGATTTGGCGGGCCAATACTCGAGCAACTCCTACGACGTGCTCGACCCAAACCCCTCCACTTGGGTGCAAATTCCAAGCCGGCCCACCGCCAGCATCAAGATCCAGAAACAAACGGCGCCCAGTCTCCTGCCTCCGCCGGCCGCCCTCATGCCCCAGACGCCCTTTGACGCCATGTCAGCCCCCATGTCCAGCTATCCTCCAAATGAGTTCCAACTGCACCAGCAGCTCATGCACCAGCAGCAGCAGAGCTTCCCCTTGGCAGTGGGCCCCTCGCCAATGGCCGGCATACAGTCCATGGCCCACCCACAGTCCATGGCGCCCACCGAGCTCGCCATGAAGCAGGCCCACACGGGCGGCCAGATGTCCACCTCTGAGTCGCAGAATGTGGACTACAGTGCGGGGCCCGCCGGCTCCTATGGAGCAGCGGCCGAGCCGGCCGGCCAGCAGGGCTTCGGCGGCATCAGTCTGTCGTTTGGAAACGGACGCAGCATCTCCTTCGGCGGCGGCCAGGGACTGACCATCGGGGGCCGCGCGGGCGCCATCTCGATCGGCGGCCGCGGCGGAAGTGGGGGCGCCTCTGGGGCGGCCGCAGACAACCAGCCGGCGGCCAGCGGCTACTCGGAGACCACCAAGGGAAGTGCGAGTGCTGGTGGCTACTCTCAGTCTGGCTACTCGCAGGCTGGCCACTCGCAGGCTGGCTACTCATCGTCTTCATCTTCATCCTCCTCGGATTACGTGAACAAGCACCCAACCATGTCGATGGACTTTCCCCGAAAGGGCAAGACAATAGTGCACGCCAATCTGGACATGGCGCCCATCAAGGTGCGGCTGCACTCGAGTCCGCGCGTCAAGATAACCACCGGATCGCGTGACCCGCTCGAGAAGCCGGGCGAGGAGGAGCTCAACGAGCAGGAGGAGGACATTTTCGAGCCGCCGGAACCGTTTCCGAAGAAGAACTCCACCGAGACGAGCACTGAGGCGTCTGTGAATGGGACTAGCTCCAGCTCAGACAAGGACGCCTCTTCGCTGGCAAACAATGGCACGCAAGGGGCGAATGGAACAACTGCACTTGGAGGCAACGACACGAGCACTGTGAATCCGATGCAAATCCAACAATTGTACCACGAAGACTACCACCAACAGCAACAGAACGGTTTCCAGCAGCAACAGATGCACGCCGCCAACTACGAGCACCACCACGACAATCAGCACAATTATCATAAGCAGCACCTCCAGCAGCAGCAGCAGCACTTCGGCCACTCTGGCCCAGTGCAGCACGCAGGTGGGCACCCTAATCTCCCGCCACCCAGACCACTGTCGCCCACCCAGGCCCACTACAATAGACACAATGTGATCACCGGCGGCGGCGGCCCAGTGCACGCCATGCAGCAGGCCTACGCTAAGCCATACCAGCCCAACCAGCTGCAGACTAGCTTCGACGAGGCGCCACTCAACGCGCGGCCCCGCCAGACAGGCTACTCTGCGCCGGGCGGCCCTTCAGCCCACGGAAACGGCCTCAATATGGACCAGTATCACCCGTACCAAAATCAACAACAAGGCCCCCCGCAAGAGCCACTGTTCGCCCAGCCTCTGGCGCCCCAACCGCCTTCCCCAGCTCAGTACTTTGGGCCCCCACTTGACACAGTCGAGCCGGAACTTCCGCTGGCAACCCTGCAGCCTCAGCAGCCGGCGATGAGCTTGAACCAGAACCAGAACCAAGACCAGAGCCAGAGTGCGGCGCCCGCGGTCAGCCAGTGGCGGCAGTTCTCGCGCGAGGCCAAGCAAAAGGTGAACCAGCAGCAGATGGAGTCTCTGAATGCGATCAACAACAGGCCAGCCAAGGACCCAAACGTCAAGTTTTACAACGGGGGCAACTCGCTGGTGAACGGGCCGGCGCCAATGGAGCGCGCCTCGAAGGACGCGCTCGACCTGGCCGCCTCCAGCCAGCAGGGACTGTACTCGCGCCTTCCTGCTGCAGTGGTTCCGCGCGAGGCCGGCCCCTCCGGAAGCGGTGGCGCCGCGCCCCAACACGAACAGTTCAGCCCCTCGACCTTGTACGAGATGGCGGCGCCCAACGGCGCCGCTCTCCAGCAGCCGGCGCTAGTCTACGGCCGGCCGCCCACTCAACAGGTGCCCCCAAGGGCGCCCTTCGAGCAGAGCAAGGGGGCCGCGCGGGCGCCCACCGGCCCCACTCCTAAGGGCTACAATTCCCTTCAAGCCGCCAACTTCCGGCAGCAGCAGCAGCAGCACACGAAACACAGTTCCTACCAGTCCAGCTTGGGCCCCAGCAGCATCCAGCAGCAGCAGCAGCAGCAGCAGCAGCAGCAGCAGCAGTACACGGCAAGCAAGCAGCACGTCCAGACGCACCACCAGCAGCAGGCCCACGCGGAGGAGGCCGCCTACAAGACCTACACCATCGGAAGCGGCGGCATTTCCACCAGCTACGGCGGAAGTGGCGGCGCGGGGGCAGCCAAAACGGGTGGCCACTACCAGGAGGGCGGCCATGCGGCGTCCTCGGGGGCCACACACCACGGGACAGTGTCGAGCGACGGATTCGACAAGAAGAACTACGCGGCCAAGGTGGAGAAGTTCGAGCCGGACGCGCACGACAAGCGCGAAAGGTCCAAGGTGATCATGTTCCTCAGGCCGCGCATCTCCATCCACATGGCCAACTCCTCGACCACCACCAAGCGGCCCAAGAACCCCCAACGTCTGGTGCACGTCATCAACAGGCCCATCTTCCTGAACACCACGATGAACGGAACCACTTCCGGCCAGCACGCGGACGAGCAGGAGTTCATCGACCCGGATCTGGCCGAGCCCATGGAGGTGAGCGCCCACCACTACGGCTACGGCTACGGGCACGGCTACCAGCAGTACGCGAGCACCAAGCCCAAGCCGAGCTCGAGCACCACCAAGAAGCCGAAGACTACCACTACGACGACCACTACGACGAGCACCACCACCAGCGCCACAAGCTCGCCGGAAACGGAAGCCACCACCGCAAGCTCGACGGCCAGCGAGAGCGAGGGCACCACCACGGCGGCGCCCAGCAGCACGGCGAGCTCCTCCGAGTCGAGCAGCGAGCCCACCACAAGCCCCAGCAGCTCGGACACTTCCAGTTCGGACACTTCTGGCAGCCCAAGCAGTTCGGAAAGCTCAAGCAGTTCCAGCAGCACTGAAGATTCAGCCAGCAGCACCCAGGCCCCAACGGCGAGCTCAAACGGTGCAGACAGTAGCTCGGACAGCGCAAGCGAGAGCAGCAGCCCCGACACGCCCACCAGCAGCAGTCCGGCCAGCACTGAGGCGAGCAGCGAGGGCAGCTCGACGTCGAGCGAGCGGCCGGCGAGCTCCTCTTCCACAACTGCCGACGACGAGGAGCTCGAGCTGGTCACCGAGAGCGCGCCAAGCTCGTCCAGCTCGAGCGCGAGCCCAAGTTCGAGCTCCAGCTCCAGCGAGGCGCCCGCCGACGAGCTCGAGTCGGGCGAGCTGGTGGCCGCCGCCACGGAGGGCGCCCCAGCCACAAGCACGAGCACGCCCGCGAGCACCACCAGCGCCCGGCCCTACGCCTCGAAGACGCGCACCAGCATCAGTCCGCGCCCGCGCGCCCCACCCTCCACGACCACCACAAGCACCACGACGACGACAACCACCACCGAGGCGCCCCCGACCACCACGAGCACCAGCACGGAGGCGCCGCCCAGCACCAGCACGGAGGCCTCCCCCTCGGCCGAGGAGTCCGAGCGCGAGCCCGGCCAGTCCTCGTCCTCCGCCGGCAGCCCCGAGGACACTTCCAGCCAGGCCCCAGCCACCACCACCACAACAACCGCCACGCCCACGACGACCACTGGCCAGCCGGCGAGCAGCCAGACTCCAGAGCTGAACTCTGGCACTTCCGGCGCGAGTGCAGCAACGAGCAGCACCCAGGCGCCAACGGAGACAAGCACGAGCGGTGCAAGCGACGAGGGCGAGGAGATTCCCATTCAGGAGGACAACATGGGCCAGCTGAAGCGCAGTGTGTCGGCGGCACCCGAGCAGCAGACTGGAGAGACTAGCAGTAGACAGCAGCAGCCCTTCAGACCGGCGGGCAGGCCAATGTTTCTCACAGACGAGCTGATCGACAAGCTGATGCGAAACAAGACCCTCGTGGGCCTCATGTCGAACCAGCTCAGGCGAGTTATAGACACCGAGAAGATGGAGGAGCGCGAGAAGCAGCGCATCGTGCGCCAAGTGTTCGAACAGATGAAGGAGAAAAAGATCGACTTCAGCATGAGCAACGTCCGGCTGGCCGTCAAGACAGTCTCCAGCTCGTACAAGGCAGCTGCCCAGTTGCAGGAGACTGCCAGGTCTCAGCAGCAAGACAGAAGTGGCCCGAAAGCCAAGAACCAAGAGGAGCCGGAGCTTAGGTCGGACAAGTCGACGCTAAGCTCCGCGAGACAGTCTAGAGCTCGGCCGGAAGGAGACAGAGACTTCGGCAGACGCTCGGCGGCCGCCCAGACGGAGGCGCCCAGCCAGGCGACTGGCCAGAAGAGCAGCTCCAGAAGCTTGGTGGCCATCGAGACGGCGCTCAAGTTGACTCAAAAGACGGGCGCCAAACAGACTTCCGGCCAGCGAGTGGGCGCCCTCAGCACCGAGGCTAAGGGCCCGCAGCAGCAGCAAGTGGACTCGAGCGGAAACCCGATCGTGGTGGTCTTGTTGCCCACCAGGAAGAGGGCGGCGTGATAGTGGTCCATTTTGTGGCATTTTCCCCAATTTCCTTCGGAAATTAAGAATATTTCCCTCAGAAAGGCGGATTTCCTTTTCCGTTTTTTCCACATTTTCGTGGGAATGCGGCGCCAGAAAGAGAGGAAATGCCCCACACAGAATGCACCACATGTGGTTCCCACAGGCAGAGATTATTTATCGAGATTATGAGACGTGATCCGTGTTCACGCGACGCAACAACAAGTTGGCGCCTTGCTCGCATCCTAAGCTCGCATATCGTTCAGAGGCGACACGCAACTTCAGTAGACAAAATGCCATAGAGAAGTACATGACACTGGAGGCCAGAGGAAGAGGAAGAGGAGCTTGTCTATTTGTGGCACTCGCCACTTGCTGCAGAGAGAGAGAGAGACTAGCACTTGGAGAGTGCACTTGCATTTGCAGTGAAAAGTAGTAGTTCAAAAATAGGCTCTATTTTGTGCCCATTTTGTGCTTGCCCAACTCGGCCCTTTGCCCCTCTCTTTTTGGAGAGTGGCAGAATAAAAAGAATTGGGAAATTTTCTAAAATTTCTGAAATTTCTAAAATTTAATCTCCCAAATTGAGCCTTTTTTGTCCCCAAAACTTTCTCCACACAATCTGGCAACGCTCATTTCTATTTCTCACCTCTTTCTCCTCGGCGAGAAAGAGACTTGCACAGAAACACACAGTCACTCCCACAGAGTTAATCCCAACTAGCCAGTGATGAATGGATTGAAGTTGGCACCTTTGACGCTTTGTTTACTGGCCGCAGTTTGCCACTTTTGGTTTGCTCTTGTGGGCCCTCAAACACAAACCTCAGCCTCTCTCGACTGGCCAGTGAGCGGCCACGCTTCGGCCGAGGAGCGCGCCGTGCCGAGCGCCAAGCTGCACACCTCGAGCCCCGTGGGCCGCTGGCTGGCCAAGTCGCTTGCCAACGGGGCCAACCTGAGGATTCCGAGCTTGCCGCTGGAGGAGCAGCCAGAGCCGAGCAGAGTGACACACATCGATGCGGATCAGCGAGACTGTTTGGGCCCCATTCGGAACCAGAAGAAGTGCGGCGCTTGCTACGCCTTCAGTGCCCTTTCGATGGTTGAGTGGCACTACTGCAAACAAACGGGAGAAAAGGTGGACCTGAGCGAGCAGTTTGTGGTGGACTGCATCAAGTCGGCCAGATTTGGGGGCTGCGACGCGGGTCTTCTGCCCGACACGATGGATTTCATCACAGTCTTCGGGGTAGCCCTCGAACAGGAGTACCCCTACGAGGGCAAGCACATGGCTTGCCGCAGAAAGAGGGGCACCATTGAGGTGCGAGTGAGACAGGAGAGACTGGAGTTTGACCGGCAAGATTGGGAGAGAACCCTCGAGGAGCAGCCCATTTTGGTGCAGGTCCATTTGCCCGAAGACATCGATGGATACATGCACGGCATCCACCCGGGAAACAACTGTTCCAGAGAGCGCGCCCACGGAATGCTGCTGGTGGGCCACGGGCGCCAAGACGGCCAAGCTTACTGGATTTTGCGCAATTCCATGGGGCCCAAGTGGGGCGAGGCGGGCTACTTCCGTTTGTCGCGCGAGGCGGCGCCCAATTGCATCAGGACCGGTTTCATTGGGCGCTTCAAGTTCAAGAATGTGCCGGAAAACTCGTACGACCAGTTCTACGAGTCGCTCACTCACCGGCCCAAAACAATGCCCATGTACAACGAGGACAAGGTGAAAAGGAAACTCGGCCTCAGGGACATTGTGTGAACTATGGAAGAGACCATTGGTATAGCTTAGCTTAGCTAGAATTTGCTCCAATTGGTCGCACCAGAAGAGTCTCGCCGCTTGATGCGAGCAACATCAGACTGGAGCTCATGCAAAGCAGTCAGTCTTTCGTCCACTCGGGGCATTGCCTCGGGGCCAACAGACTGAGAGTGGGCAGTGTATGAGAGGCTAGCTATGGCTGATTGCTAGAGAGTAGTAATAATAATAATGATAACAATAATGGAAATGGGAGCACCAGGTCAAACAAATTGCCCTTTTCCAGGGGCACCAATTGGGGCGGACATCTGTTTCTGGCGCAAATCTGGCGCAATTTGTCCGATGGCAGTCTCATTAGTTTCACCAATTGCGCTCCAGCCACATCGGACACAAGCAACCTTCTGGCAAACACACAGCTGGCCTGCCCTTTCTCCTATTGGCCTCTACACTGCACTAAACTGCACTGCACTGCACTGCACTAAAATGCAGCAGCCGGACGAGTGGCCCTCAGACAGCGCCAATGCCTGTGAGACGGCGCCTCTGGACACAGCTCGGCCAGCGCCAAACACTCGATGGGCCAGCGCCCCTTCCTGTCACGCTCCATATGGACATTTGCTCTCTGCGGCTGGCCCACTGCCGCTCGTTCGGGGACGCGCTTCGCATGACTTGCTTTAAATTTATTGCGGGCCTTTTTTCGCCCGCCGCCCAGTCTGAAAGGGCGCCCAACTGCAAGTGCCGGAGAGACGGCCCTCATTTCTCTGTTTGCCCATCAGATTCTTGTGTATATTTGTGTTATGTTTGATCCACTCGTCCGCCAAGTGGACAGCGCAATGGACAGCGCGCCGGACGCTTGCCTTGCTCTGCCAACTAGCTTCCAGCCAGAGCAGTGGCCTCTCCATGTGCTGACTCCTCGCTTGGTCGCTGCACAATCTAAACGACCACTGTCCAATTTGTGGCCCCTCACCTAAGGGCCGCCAATTTGGATGATGAAACTCGCGCTCCATTGCGACTCCTGCGCGCCCAAACGATGCTCCTCGCTCGGCCGACCCCGCCAAACAATGGCAAGCTCCTTCCGGCTTCTTTCCGGGCAGCTCGCTGGCCGCTCGACCGTCTCACACGGCCCGTAGACTAGGTCCCCTCCGCAGCCAGACAGATGCGGTTTATTCCGACCTGACTTCCGGTGCCTCAGTTTCCTGTGCAGAGAAATGGTCGGCCAGTCCAAATGTGGTTTCCTCTTGCGAGATGCGGGCCCCACTTAGCTCCGCTCTGCTGGGTCGCTGTTCTCTTGCATTGGTGCTGCACTGGACCCGCATCCTGCGCGCATCTCTCTGCATGCGGGCCTCACACAGACTCGAGTTTGGAGTGGAAAGTGGGCCAGAAAGTGGCGCTCGGGGAGCTTATCTTGATCGTCTTCGTCACACAGACTCGCACTTGTCCCTCTGGAGCTCGTCCACTTTGGGTGCTCTTCTCTCAAAAGTGGGCTCTGCCAGAAAATGGGCGAAAAATCCCGCTCGCCAGACGCGGATTGCAATCTCGCGCTCACTCTCAGCTCGTCGTCGAGAGGCTTCTGCTAGTCGAGAGCAGAAGTGGCGGCAGCAGCAGAGGAAGGAGAAAGGTGAATTGGAGGGGCCAAAGAGTGGACTTTAATGAGCCTTATTTGAATGTTAAATTTGCTGGGCACGTAGCGCGACGTGTGGACTTTGCATTGAGTTGGGTGGCGTAAAATGAGCAGGTGGGCCCGTTGGTAAAAAGTTATCGGCCTTAGTTTATGTATGCGCGCGCTCGTGGGCCTTTGCTCGTGGAGCTTTGCTGCGGCTGCGGCTGAAGGCGCTTAGAGACGGCTAGAGACTGCTAGAGACTGCTAGAAATGGCTAGAAACGGCCAACAGTTTGGTGTGGGGCTGGTTGTTGATGTAGTCGTCGTTTAGCTCGGCGAATGAATAAACAGAGCTTGCAGGAAACCCAGAGCGGGCGCGGGCAATGTGTTGAAGTGGATGGGAGAGCGGCGGCATCAACTGGAGCAAGTTGGACTCCAAGTTGGATCTCGGCGAGCTTGCCGACGAATTTTGCTTATTATTTGGCCGGCGAGCGAGCGGAATGGCGAGCGAGCAAGTGGGGGAGAGAATGAGCGTAGATGCGTAATGGCGAGTGGGATGGCTGCCTAGTGCATGACTAGTGCTTGTGTCGTACTGCTTTTGGGGGCTTTATAAATTATGGAACACTGCTGGTAGCGCGTAGACGGCGAGAGAGGGGGACCCTCCTGGAGTAATTCTAGTCCCCAGTTGCATATGCGCCAGATTCGGCAACCACCAACAAGCGAGCAAGCAAGCAAGCTGGCAAGCTGGCAAGCAGGCAGCCAAGCTCAAGCTCAAGCTTGCCCACGCTTGCCCGTGAACAAGGGGTGCCATTTTATTCATCACACCAACTCAAGGGTTTCATTGAGTTTTTCACAAACCCCACACAACGCGCTCGGCCGCCCCACCAGAGCCACTAGAGCAAAGCCCACCAGCCAAAGCAGCAACAACAACAACAACAACAACAAATGCCAGACCAACATCAACAACGAATTAGAGGCATTAGTCAGCACAAGTCCCCATCCAGAGGGGCCCATTTCCCTCCAGGGCAATACCGGCACATCAAAACAGACGTGGCACACACATAGAACAGTGCCAAACGAACACAGCGACTCAACTCGACCCCATCCAGACAAGTAATGTCGCAGCTTCGGCAAGCTAGCTAACCACAGACACACACGCCTAACACTGACTCGGAAGCAGAACAAGCCACAACACAAAGGCCAAAGAACAAGCCAGAGTGAGCGAGAGACAAAACTTGAGTTCAATAGTCGACACTGTCACCATTGGCAAGCGGGAGGCAAGCCGTCGAGTGCTTTTGTGGGGCCCGCATAAAATTCCAATCACACACGGAGACACTTGCAAGCGCTCGATTGTACAATGACAACAAAATGAACGCCCCAATGAAGATACTCAATAAGGGGCCCACAATAAGAAGCCAATTTGAAGCAACCAAGTGACCTTGGGATCTAGTTGGTGAACCAATGAAAGTTCAGTGAAAGCTGCTCGTCATCCCAGTGAATGGGTGCCATTCAAGTGGACTCTTTTACACAAATCGTCTCATGATTGAACAAGCAGCAAAAGTAGACAAAAGTAGACAACTCATCTCAAAGCTGTCCACATGTCACGGTGATCTAGATGCCATCTTTAACTGTCCTCGCTCGTCCCTTTTCTTCCCCCTGATGACTATCTGCCCACCATACTCTGTCTCTCAATTGGCCAGACTCTTTTTGTCTCCTCCCTCAAGCAGCCCTTTTGCTCCTCTTTTGTTAACACTGTCCACAAGCTGCCCACTCAAAGGAGGCACAAAGCATCCAGTTAATTAGTTGATCAAATCACAATTCAGCCCCACCAATTAGCACGAAGGCTGATGGCCATTATTTAGCTGCCTAGAGTCCGCTCGGTGCAGACCACACAAGCCGGCCAGATGCATAGCCAACAGCAGCAGGTGGCCAACGATTACGATTATCTCATTAAATTTCTCACACTTGGCGATTCGGGTGTGGGAAAAACCTCGTTCCTGCATCAGTATACAGATGGAAAATTTGAGTCCAAATTCATCTCAACGGTTGGGATCGATTTCAGGGAGAAAAGAATTGTAGGTAGTCGAGCAATTGGGACTAACAACTATAAGCCCCAATTGCTGCATATCGATAAAAATCACTATTTAACCCAGTCACTAATCACTGATTTGATTTTTTTTTCAATAACCAATATCATTGTATTACTCTCAATAAACCAAATTCAAAATTCATTCAGGTTTACAAATCATCTAAAGTGACCAGTCGCGCAAGACGTATTAACTTGCAACTGTGGGACACGGCGGGCCAGGAAAGGTTCAGGAGTCTCACGACAGCCTTCTTTCGCAACGCCATGGGTTTCATCATTATGTTTGACATAACCAACGAGCAGTCCTTTATGTCCATCAGACCCTGGCTAGACCAGTTGAAGTTGCACTCCTATTGCGAGAATCCGGATATTGTTTTGTGTGGCAACAAGGCCGATTTAGAGAGCAAGAGGGCCGTTTCTTGGGCCAGAGCCAACACAGAAGCCTCCAAGTTTGGAATACCATATTTCGAAACAAGTGCTGCCACGGGACTTAATGTTTCTAACACCATTGAGGCTCTACTAGAGCTAGTCATGATTAGAATGCACAAGATTGTCGAGACTAACATACCCAAATTCATCGACTCAAGATCAAATGATCAACAGGCGACACAGGGCACTTTTGCCTCCTGGTCATCTGCACCGCTAAGATTAGGCTTTGGCCAGAATGATTCCGAAGGATATAGATCAAATTCTGTGGGGAGCAGAGGTTGCTCATGCTGATGAAGATCGAATAATCAGAAAAGACGCAAACGTTCCGTTACAATAAATGAGTTAGAAGAGTTAATCTATAGAATATATTTCGTATGCATTGCATCATATCATATAAAGCTATCTGACAGAATTAGAAGCTTAGATATTGTTGTCCGTTGGATATTTATAAGACTAATGGTGATTGTTTCCACATCCAACGGGCCAATCCGGCCATAATCTGGTTACATAGAAACTCAAATTTCCAGTGCTCCTAAAACTCAATGATCACTATGGATTGCTCACGATGACTCTTCCTCCTCTCATCTCAGTCATCGCCCTCGTTCGCAGGCTCACCATCATCATTTTGCATATCAGTTCCTCTGAATCGGCCTGGGAGCAAATTTGTGTCCCGTTCGTAGTCCTGTGGTACCTTAAATAGTGACTCGTCAACCACCTCGCCAAGAAAGGCGAAATCTTCAAAAGTGATCCTGGCTGTCAAAGCGGGAAATACGGGAATATCTAGTCGAACTGGGAATCCTTCGGGCAGTTTCATCTCGACAAACTCCTTCAGCCTCTTGAACATTTTGATGGGCACAACCGATAATAGGTCGAGGAACTCGTTCTTCGTTAAAGGGAACTCTTCGCTCATGGCAACGCTAGCTTTCACCGCCGTTTTGGTTGTCTTTAGTTTTTGCTCACGACCCAAGGTTGGAAAGTGTCCCGGTTCAGCATCGATATATTGCTCCCAAGTAACCTTTGCCCTAGGAGGCGGGGGCAATGACTCTCTGTGCGTGATTGTCTCCTCCTCATCCTCACCTGAATCTTGTTCAGAGTTCTCACCAACGAGACCATTGTTATCATCTGAATTTGCAGTGTTTTCATCACTTGAGGAATGGTGTCCTCTTGAATGGTTGGCAGAAGTGGGCGGTTTCTCACCAAATTTGAATGCATGAACGGCGTTCTTATAAGCACTCTTGTTGCGCTTGAGATCTTCCTCACTCAAATGTTCACGTCGCTTCCTGGTAACCAGAAAGACGTTAGCAAAATCGTAGATAGCAGCATTGAAGCGACCTACTTTGCCAATCTTGTCAGCTTTCCAGATCCAACCGCTGGTTGATCTGGTCAGTTGCATCTCTGACGATTTGAACTCCAAATCCATTATATCCATTGCCATAAATTCGTCCACTTTATCATCTAGATCCTTATACACGGAGGGAGTTTCAAATAATTGGTACTTCTTTAGCTTATTGTTCATAACGATCCATTTTTCGTTATAATACACCAGACAACAATCACCTTTCTTCCTAAATAAACCCTCAAAATCTAGTAATCTTGTATCTATCCTAAGATATCTGCCTTGTTTATGTATGATGCATACGTCGCTGGGCAGGACGCGAGAAACAAAGGGCACCCATGACTGGAATTCCCACTTTAAGACTAGACGATAGTTTCTGGTTTTCTCAAGGAAGTTAGAAAGCCTCTTGTTATGTAGAGCATCATCAACATCATCCTTGATTTGCTTAGCCATCAAGGTGATGATATCACGATCACCATAACTACAGGCCTCATGGAATGGAGTCCATCTGTTAGAGTTCCTAATATCTATACTCCATTTAACATCATGATTATCTAAAAAAGCACTTATGATGTCTTTTGATCTTCCGAGCATACAGGCCAAATGTAAGGCTGTATTTCCATGTTTATCTTTCCTATTTACGAGATCTTTGAGTTTCAATAGATTGGTATCCTTCAGTAGGGATAGTGCAAGTCTTGTATCATTATGAAAGATAGCTTTGTGCAAAATTAGATGATCAAAATCGTCTTCAATTTGAGACAACTTGTTAGCTAGGCCGGGATCACTATTGAGAGCAGACTTGATATTAGAGATTTGGTTCTGTTCATCGTCGTCATTACCAAAACGATTGCTTGCATCGGCCCAATTCTCCCCATCGTCATCATCCTGTTCGATGGGACTCTTCTTTTGCCCTTCCATTGCTGAAAATCCTTGCTCAAGTCCAGAGACGCTGGTCGCCTCAGGCTTGATAGTATCTTTTTGAGATTTTTGCACTCTGGACATTCTTCACTTACGACTGACAAGTTAACAATTTGCAAGTTTGCTCCCGTGTGCTGATTTATACATAATTCGTCTAAATTGTACAATATAAATTGAAATAACAATGATATGAGTTTGTTAAAATAAATTTCAGATAGACTATGATAATGTTATCGAATATAGTTTGCTTGTTTGTATCACAGACTCGTGAATAATATGAGCTCAGATGACAAGTTTCTACTGACTAGGCCTATGACGGTTCGTGGGCAAGGTTTGATGAGGAGGTCATCAAAAGAATACTAGTTTAACTCTTAGACTATTAGAACTATTAGATTTTCCCGCCGGAGCTCAAAATGGTTATAGTGTAGGTTAGGCGTCAGTTGATGGTTGCTTCTGTGACATCAGCTGAAAGAGGGATAAAATGTAGTCCTGAAGTGAGGAATGTTCAGGCCATTGTTTCTGGGAATAAGTTGTAGCTATGGCTAGAGCTGGTTAAATGCGTCTAGCGTAGGATAAGAGTGTACCTAATAGTAGCTATTGCGATAGCAGCGGCGGAGGCGCCAATTAATAGGTCGCAAGGTTAGAATAGCACGGATGGTAGAGAATATGGATGTTATTGCTTATTGATGAGAGAGGGATAATAATTGTTGAAAGAGAAAGGGAGAGGAAGATTTGGGGATAGTGTTTGGATATGATGTGTGTGTGTGTGTCTTCTGCCCGAAAAGGGAAATTTTTAAGAGTTGCAAGACAGTTTTGGGAGAGCGCTGAAAATGGCGAAGGGCAAGGGAGAAGAGTTGTGTTGGGCTGAGGCATGACGTTTGCTTAGCCCTCGAGCAGCTGTTTTGCGTGTGCGCCAAATGCACTGACGCGCCTCCCAGTCTGTGCGAGCGAGCGAGTGAGTCAGTGAGTGTGTGTGGCTGCCTTTTGTGCCAGGCAAGGGTGACGTCGCACACCAATTGCGAGCACTCATCCTGATTGAGCTTGCCACCGCCGCCCCTTAGGTCCAAAACACGCAGTGATACCGACCACACAGACTCGCCGCCGCCAAGCTTACGACTCGACAACAACAACAACACCTCTCGCACCAGCCCCACGGGCGCCTCACGGGCCAAGATGGTCCGAGCCGAGATAGTGCTCGTCATCGTTTTGGGTCGGCCGGACACTCGATGGGTTCATGAGCTCATGGGAGAAATCGGGCGGTAATTTGCCAAGGTGGCGAATAGGCAGGGCAGCTTCATGAAGAGTTGCATACTGTTACCCCCCAGAGACTCGAGTGAGGCCGAAAAGTATGCCACTCGAAGCGCTGACATGCAGGAGAGACGGTCTCTTCACGATTGGTTTTCGGGGACACAAATTGGCCGCCAATGGAAACTGATTGGCGCTCGAGGATCTGCTTGAGTCTGGAGGTTGCTGGAGACTGTTGTTGGCGCCTCTTGAGGTTCAAGTGGACGAAGGAAGAGAGCTTGTCTGCGGCTCTTTGGGTGCATTTTTGCATCCCGTTTTTATGCTTCTTCATGCACCCTTGTCTCTCGCTCTGGTTCTGCTTCTCGGCCGTTGAATTTGACAATTTTTCCTCTGCAAAAAGCGGCCCATTTTCCGGTCTTTATTCTTCAAGAAAACGCAGTTTTCTTCGAGTTTTCTTCCAGTTTTCTTCGAGTTTTCTTCCAGTTTTCTTCGACTTTTCTTCCAGTTTTCTTGCAGTTTTCTTTGCAGTTCGCGTCCACTTACCCACTAAAGTTTTATGATTGAGCAATATCAAAGCTCGAAGCCTAACCATAGAACTTTAGTCGGCTGTGAACTGGGCTTGCGGGAGGCCAATGGAAAGCTGCTCGTTGGGGCAGCTTTCCATTGGCACTTTGCAAATTTGACGTCAAATTTGGGCACAATTTGCCTCTCCTTGTTTTCCCTTCTGGCACTCATTCTCTTTGGCATTTATTCAAGCTTGGCGAATTTGCTCGCTCGCTGTTTGCTGTTCGCTGTTTGTTGTTGTTGCTGATCGTCGGCTGACTTTGGCCGCCTTTGTCAGCCAGTTGCCGGCGACTGTCTCCCATCGCTGCGGGCCGATGCGAAGAGCTGCGCGCGCGCCAACCAGCAGCGCTCGACGAGGATCGCAATCAGGCGGCCAGCGAGCGGCCCTTCTCTCTTGCAGATTGGCACAACTCTTGCAGATTGGCGCTCTCTGTGTCTGATGGATTTCCGACGCGTCTTGGCGTGCACCTTTTGTGCAACACACACACACAGACAGACACTCACTCGCCGACTGACCAGTGGGCACTGCGAGAGTGGCGGCCAGAGGTTGGCGCCGGCGTGGAGCTGGCGGCGGAGGAGGCGACGGTGGGCACAGGCGGCCAGTGCATCCCGTTTGCAAGCGCGTCTGGCAGATCATGGCAGGCTGTCTTCCCCCTCGCTGCCTCTTCGCTCACAGTGAGTGGGAAAGGCGGCCAGCCCTTAGGAGCGGCCGGCCACTTGCTGCTCGCACACACACGCTCGACTCGACTCGAACTGGAACTCAAACTGAAGCTGAGGGCGAACTCAAACTCAAACTCGAACTCGAAGTGAAACGCGCGATCGAACTGCAACTCTGAGTGACGTGCGCCACTCTCTGTGCGAGCAGCAGACTCTGTGCGAGCACTAGTCTGCAGGAGCAGCACTAGTCTGCCAACAGCGAACAGCGCAGCCAATGAACTGTGCAGAGTTGGTTGCGCGCGCGCGCACGTTACGTTACTCGGCCGGCTCGCGCACACAGTCCGCCCGGCGCGGCCAAGGGCAGCTTGCAATTGCAGCTAATAATGCGCGCCCGCGATGACGACCATTTGTCTGCAGCTCTCCTTTGTCCGGCGCGCTCCTCTCGGACTCCTCCGTGGCGCTCGGGCCGGCCGGCCGGCTGGCTGGCGAGCTCCGGCACTGCCCAGGCCGCAAAGGGGTGAGCGGGCGGCCAGAGAGTGGCCAGAGCGGCGCGCACACACGAGCACCTGCCGGCGGAGGGCCCTCAAGTGCGTGCGGCCAGTGGTCGGGAGCGGCGCCTCTGGAGAGCTGGGCAATCGCGAATCGCCAGCCAGCAACAGGGACAAGTGGCGCAATGACAACGGGCGAGTGTGTGTCGCGCCGCTGAACTGGCGCCGCTCGGCCCGTTCGCGCGCTCGGCCCAACAGGTCGCCGCCGGCGCGGCCCAGCAGACGGCCCGTGTGGCGCGCACGCCACGCAGCCGCCGGCAAGACGGCCGCCACGGAGCCAGCGGCGGCACGGCCAGCTGGAGAGCAGGCGCAGAGCTGGCGAGCTGGCGGCCGGCCGGGCAGAGGTGCTTGGCGCGCTTGCTGCTCGCGAGGCGCCACTTGATGGATTGCGAGCGGCCCGCGCGGAAGTGCACCCCCCGGAGGCGCCGGCGAGCTGCAGCAAGCAGCGAGCAGTGCGTGTAGGAGTCTGCGAGTGAACGGCCTTTGTGCGCGCGGACTCCCGTCGGGCCGGCGCTCAGCTGGCGGCGCAACAACAAAAGCGGCTAATCCTGCGCGCATATCAACTAGTGTTCGCTTGTTCGCGCGACCTGTGCGAGTTGCGCCACTTGTGCGACTTGCGCGACTTGTGCGACTTGTGCGACTTGCGCTCGGCCAGCGCGGCAACCTGCTCGCCGCAGACTAGCCTGCGCGCCGAACACAAGCTCTGCTCACTGCAGACTAGCCTGCAGGCAGCGCGCGTTGCGTGACTGGCCGCTCGGCTCACCTCTGATGCAGTCTGACGCCGCTGCCGCCCTGCTGGCCGCTCCATGGCTTTGGACACCAACTCGCCGCTCGCCCCTTCCACTGGCGGCCACTTGTTCGCCGCCGAGCTGCCGCCGACGAGCTGCGGTCGGCGGCACCTGCGAAGAGTGCGCCCGCTAGGCTCGCCGCGCGTCCGGGGGCCTCCGGGTGTGCGATTGACGCAGAGCGAGAGTGACGCGAGACGCGGCTGGCGCTGACGGGCCGAAAGTGGTTGCAAAACGGTGGTCCTTCTTCGGCCTCGAGCGCGCTGGGCCCATCTCGTCTGGCGCTGCTTGGGGCAGGCCCACTCGCGAGGCAAGAGCGGCCGCGCGAAGAGAGCTGGCTGCTCGCTGGCTGCACTTGAGCCCCACTTGAGCGGACCCTAAGCGCAGGCGCGCACTCCTCTGCTGCCTCTCATTACGAGCGAACAGGCGCGCACACTTTGCCAGCGCGCGTGGGCCAGCGAACAAACGAGTGTGCGCGCTGCCAGCCGGCCGCCCATTTCCATTGTTTATTATTATTGCCGCAGACTAATGCGCGCCCGCACAGCCAAAGCGGGCGCGCCGACACAAAACAACCCTTGCCTGCTTCTGCTTGCCTGCTGCCCGCCTGCTTCTACCCGCCCGCTGCTCTCCCGCAGCTAGTCCGCCGCCCGCTCAGCCCCCGAGCTGCCCTCTGCCGCGACCTCGCCCGCTTCGCACAGTCCCTAGTCTCGGCCGGCCCTTGTCCAAGAGTGCACGTCCCAGCGGCGTCCTGCCAGCCGCCAACCTGCTGCTCCTTCCACAGGCTTCCTCTGGCCTCCCAGACGCCAGTCTTTGTCTCCGGCTGGCTCGTTAACGCGCCTCCACCAAGCACACACGCGCAACGGCCAGTCCAGAGACACTCTTGCCACTGCTCGCACAGTTTCACTGCCCAGGAGAAAGACCGGCGGCCCAGTGGCGAAGTGGCGAAGTGGCGAGCTGGCGGCCAACGCGCAGCCTCGCAGTGGACGCGCCACGTCCCAGCGGCGCGCAAAAGCGGCCCAAAGAGTGCCTCTAACAAGTGGCCGCCAATTGGACGCGCCGCCGCCGAGTCGAATCGCCGAGCGGCCGTCAGGTGAGTATTGGCGCCGGCCGAGCGTGAGCGTGGGGCGCAGGAGGCATGAGGCGGCCCGTTTGCCTCCGATTTGCCGATTTGCAGGCGCCGCGTGCATGATGGGGCGGCCGCAGAAGTGGGCCGGCGGCGAGCGAGCAAGCGGCACGTGAGACAAGCTTGGGCGGCCGCTAACAAGCTGCGTCCACCTGATACTTCTGCTTTTGCAGCCTTTCTGCATGCGTTTGCATGCTCGCCCAACGCAATACAGTATGTAGTTCGGCGAGTGGAAATCGCGCGAGCAGAAGGCGTGCAAGAAGCGGGCGCGTGTTGGCGACGCGTGCGAATGGGCGCACATGTCAGACGAGCCACACGAGGCGTACGAAGCTGCAGCGTGCGGCCGAATCTTGCGCGTGCCAGCGCGGCTCAGGTGCGCGCGCCACTCACAGTCTGCGGCTCGCACACTCACTGCACAGTGCACAGTGCACAGCGCACTGCCAGCGAGCAGCCCCAAACACTAAACAAGGCAAGCAGCAGAAGAGCCGAACACTGGACACTAACCTGCGCCCGTCTCGCCGTCTGGCGCTTCCGGCCGGCAGCTGGACCTCGGGCGGCCCAGCTCGTCCAGCTGGCGGCCGAGGTCGACGGCCTGGCAACAGGGCGGCAGAGGTGGGCTTCCGGCGGGCGGGCTGCAATGATTGCGGCGCCCAGGCTTCAGTCTGGCCTCGTTGGGCAGATTGGCGGCCGAGTGGGAGCCTCTTGGGTGCCCCCACGAGCGCATTAGAGGCCAGGAGTGGAAATAATAAAAACATTGTTCGTCTTCTTGCGGCCCGTTTGCTTGGGCCCACTTGTGTGTGGCGGCGGCGGCGGCGAGCCAGAACAGAGGGAGACAGTCTTGGGCGCGCTCAATTGTTGGAGAAATTGCCGCGGACAAGGAGGGGCGCTCTTTTTATTGGTTGTCCGTTTCTGGAGCGGCGGCGGCAATAAGAGAAGGTCCGGCTTGTGGAGGACCAAAAGTGGACAGGAAACATAAAATGGAGCGACCACCGAAATGGGCGGGCGAGAAAATAAATAAACAAATAAATTTCTCGGCACAACGAGACGCGACACACCTCGGCTGGACTGGCGGCCTCGGCTCGTCATCCATTTGTCACACTCCTGGACGGCCGGCGCACAATTGGGCGCCCACAGGTCGAGGCTGGCCCGCCGCAAGTGGGCACTCGCAAGGCGCCCCCTCTCGCTCCGCCTGCTCCGAATGGTCAGCAGTGGACTGGCTGACCAGTGAGGCCCAGTTGGGGGGCCGCCGAATGGGCGCTGTTAAAATTCAGCCTCCAAGTGGCGTCTTGCCAGTCTGCTCGGTGGCGGCGACTTGGACGCGGCCGGCAAGACGCGCCATGGGGGCAGACCTAAGGGCCAGAGTGGAAGCGCCGTTTCAGTGCGGGGAATTGGGCGCTCTGCAGACGTGCACTCGAACTTGAGCGCACACATGCTCGCACGCAGACTTGCTCACGCGCACACTAGCCAATGGCAGACTGCACTGCACTTGCTGCACTGCACTGCACTGAACTGCATTGCTGCACTGAACTGCATTGCTGGGCCTGTGCTCTAAGGCCCAGCAGTGCGCCTTTTCCTGCACCACTCGGCCTGTGCTCCAGGCCGGCCAACTGTCCGTGAAAAAGTGCCCATTCCGTTCCGTTCAAGAGGCGCCACAGACGCTCTTCGGCGGCCCAGAGAGTGTCTGGGAGATGGCCGCTCGCAGTGGGCGCCCAGCCAAGACTGTCTCGAGCGAGAAAACGCCCCTCACAAGCTCACTTGTCTCCCCCAAGTCTCACGAGCTGCAGAGTTTAAGTGAAATAAGTGAAAAATTCAACACTCTAGCTGGAGAGAAATAGACAGAGAGAGAGAGAGAGAGACACCAAGAGAGACTGAGAGAAATGTCACAGTTGCCGAGGACTGTCTGTGTGCGAGTGCTCATCGCGTCCAGCCGGCCAGACACAGTCTGCCGAGCGTGCTCTCAACGCTCGCCTCTCAGCACACCACACAGAGGCCGCCTGTCGCCACTTAAGGGGGCGAATTTTTCTGATGAATTAGCGCTCATTTTTCTTCCTCAAGACTTCAGCAGCACCAGGCGACTGGAGCGTCCATTTGTCGCGCCAATGGTCGTGCTGCGTCGGCGTCCAAGCAGCCAGCCAGCCAGCCAGGCGGACCTGCTGAGAATGATAGAGTGGCGCTAAGGAGGAGTCGCTGGACGTCGGAGTTCAGTTAATTTTATTGTTTCCCCGCCGCTCAGTGGCCCACTGTGGCTCCACTCTTGTGCTCCATTTGGGCCGGACAAAAGTGGACTTGACTGGCCAACTAAGCACTGAGACGCTTCTGAGAGACTGTCTGTCCCGCTGGCAAGGCCAGCTCAAGGGCCAGCTTGCTGACAGGAGCCTTTGGACTACTGTCCTTTGGGGCTTCTCTCGCGGGGACAGTCGAGGAGAGTTTTAGAGGAATTGAATAGGAAAGTCGGCGAGCCAGTGGGAGGCTTGCAGCGAGGGGAGCTGATTTCTCCTAATTAATAGGGCCAGCCAGCAAGCAGGGCCCAGCGCAAGTGGAGTGTAAATGCAGTGCAAGTGCAGTGCGAGTGCATTTGCGGCAGATGCAGTGCACGGGGCGAAATTTAGCGCAGGGAATCAGTCGGCGCGCAGACGAGCTGCGAATTGGGAGGCTCGTCTGCGGTTCGCGCGCAGCCAAATGCGCGCACTTTGCGCGCACAAATGCCAAAGGTCTGCGCGCCGACCGATTCTCTGCGCTGTGCGCGCGCTGGCCGCTCGCTCGGGCCCCAAGCTCATTAGTCTTCGCGCAGTCCGTCCAGACAGGGCCAAGTGTTGGCGGCCGGCCCCTCCTTGCCGCTCACGTGCTCCCCGTTCGAGCGGCCGCGCCAATCGGTCGCCGGTGGCCGCCAGTTGACCAAAGCAAGCTGATTGGTTTGGCGCATCCGGCGGGCCTGCCTATGGCGAGCCTCAGGCCGCCGGGGGCCACTATTGGCGGCCGAGCTTAGGATTAGCAGGGTCGGCCGCTGGGCAAGCTGCTGCTGCTGCACGAGGGGAGCTCTTGGCGCGCGCCTTGGCGGCCGTGTTGGCGCGCGGACAGCATCAGGCGCCGACTGGGCCCGGCGGATGATTATTATCTTTTCGCGTTGGGCCACCTCATTTAGTCGTTTGTAATCCGATAGTGCCGGCAAAGAGTAGGCGCAATTTGAATTCCACCCGCAGGCTGCCAGTTGGGCGCGATTGAGCCGGAAAGAGGCTCGAATGAGGCCCCAGTTTTCTCGCCGGGCCTTAGTTGTTGGCGAGAAGGCGACAAAATTTGAACAACTTTGAGGAAAGCGAGCAGCAGAGATGAAGATAAATGGCGCCATGTGGAGAAGGCCAGGCTGCACATGGCGCACTGGCTCGTTGGCGCATTGGCCGCACACAGTCTCCAGCTGGCGAGGGCCAAGTGCTGGCGCCAAGTGCGCTGCTTGGCGCCCCGCTTGGTCCACTGGCGCAATCTGCTCGCAGGCCTAGACGCAGGCCCACTCATTAAGAGGTTGCGCGACTAATGAGCGGCCTCTCTCAGGCGCTTGTTGATAATGCGGCTCGAGATGGTCGAGAGAGACGGCCGATGCAGCAGCAGCAATGGAGACAGACTGCACACAGCTCGGCCACAGACGACTCCAGTCACTCACCTGGCTGGATACTCTTTAATAAGCTAATTAATTCACTTTTGCGCAAAGGGGGGCGCTCAGTAAAGAAGTGGGCTTGGTGGCCGTGGTGTTGGGCAAAGGCGTTTGGGGCGAAGATTGATTGCCCGAGATGAATAGAGAAATTAGAGCCCCTCTTTTTGAGTGGGGCGAGCAGTGATAAGCGCCGGCCGGCAATTGCAGCCAAGTGCAGGAGACAAACAACTGACACCAAAGGAACGGGCAATGCAAAGAATATGCACACCAAGGGGACAAATTTCTTTTTCTCCTTAGTGTGCATTGCGTGGAAGTCGTCCACTTCCGGTTGGGCGCCGCGGCTTATCTGTTGCTCGGGCTACGCTGGGGGCGCGAAAGTTCACGAATTGTGGCTTGACATCAGCGAAGAATGCGCCGAAATTCGAAATTTGAAATTCGAAAATGGAGATTGGAAAGTCCAAATTTGTCCAATTGGCCATTCCGTCACTCTTGCCACGAGAGAAGGTCCTTAGAGCTCGCTGGGGGGCCTTTTCATCGCTCAATCAGTGTGAAATCGGACAAAACAATTCCAGCAGCACTTGTCGCCAAGCTCAGGTGGAAAAGGCGAAAAACAAAGGGCGAAAAGAGTATAAAAACGGCGAGCTAGAGCAGAATGCCGCGATGCTCTTTTGGAAAATTTTGGACAATTTTAGATTTGAGAGAAACTAATTGATTGGAAAAGTGAAAAGGTAAAGAGGCAAAAATGGCCTTTCATCATCTGGTTGTGAGCGGCTTGTTGGCCCTCAGCTTCCTGCAAAGTGAGCTCCATACGAAGAAGCCCAATCTGAACTCCAGCGAGTGGGCGATGTACAAGCGCGAGTTCGACAAGAGCTACCAGAGCGAGGAGGTTGACTCTATGAGGAAGCTCATCTTTTTCGCCAACAAACTCAGGGTTGACAAATACAACGAAGAGCACGAACACTCAAAGGGCCGAGTGAACCATTTGTCCGACTGGAGCGAGGCCGAAAAGGAGGATCTGCTGGGCCTCAAGGTGGACACTCAAGATCAGAGCTGGCGGCGCAACAGTGTAGAGGGGGAGCAATTTTTGAAGGAAATCTTGGCCAGAGATGTGCCTGTGCCCGACGAGCTGGACTGGCGCGACGCCGAGAACAGAGTGTCGCGCGTTCAAGAGCAGGGTCCGTGTCGTTCGTCGTGGGCCTTTGCTGCTGCGGGCGCCCTCGAGGGTCAGGAGTTGCCCCAGAGAAATATGACCACTCTAGCGCCGCTCAGTGTGCAGGAACTTGTCGACTGCGCCTACTTGGGCACCGACGGTTGCAAGGGGGGAGCCATACACGACGGCATGATGTTCGCCAGAAACGGTCTCGAAACCGCCAAAGACTACCCCTACGAGGCCAAGTATGGTCCCTGCAGATTCCTCAAGTCCAAGGCAGTCATCGAGGACTCGGGCTACGTGTTTCTGCCCGAAGGCGATGAGGAAATGATGAAACAGGTGGTGGCCAAATTTGGCCCAATTCCTGTGGGCATAGACGCCAGCCTGGAGACCTTCCAGACCTACGAGTTTGGCGTCTACTTGGACGGCGATTGTGGCCGCACTCTGAAGGATGTGAACCACGCAGCGCTCATCGTTGGCTATGGACACGTTGAGGCCTCGAACCTCGACTACTGGCTGGTGAAGAATTCCTGGGGCAGAAGATGGGGCGAACAGGGTTACATTAGGATAGCCAGGAACGAGAACAACACCTGTGCAATCTCCTCCTACGCCAGCGTTCCCATTTTCCGCAATCCTGGGGCTCCGTCGAGCTCAGCTTCGGAGGACAAGGTTTCGGAACACCCAATTTGGGATTCGGTTCAGGCGATTTGGAACTTGGTTCACGGAATTTGGGCTTAGGTCATGTGATTGCCAGTGCAAAGGTTAAGGCGAAAATATGGGCAAGTAAATAGCATTGAACCGTGTGGCATGAAAATATTTGAGGTTCAAGATCCCTAAGCTACTCCCAAGCTACTCTCAAGCTACTCCTAAGCCACACCCACTCTCCAGAGACAGATTGTGGCCACGGGCGAGTGCTAGAGGTTGGAGAGGAAGGATTGAGTGCATGCAGCCTTTGTGTGCAGCCGGCCTTGCGACGCCAAGAGATTGCTTTTCCTCACTCGAGGCGACATTTTGTCACGGACTTCGTTCTGTCGTTTGCGTGGGCCGTTGAACTGGCCACGATGGACTAGAGTCTCGCATACTCAAGATGACTCTCGAAGTGACAGGCGAGGCGAAAATTTGCCTTGGCGATTCGCGCGTTCTGGGCGTCTTTTGAATAGGCGGCTTGTAAATGAAGCGATCGCAAGCAGAGCCAATGGATCGGGGAGGAAATTTACATCTCCCATCCAGTGCCACAGGTGAGGGTCCGGGAGGCCATTGGCTCTGTATTGGCTGAGCGATCCAGGCGAGCCATTTCGGAATGGTGAGGGCTCTCCGCTCGGCCAAGCCAGTGGGCATTGTAAACATTCCATCAGGCTGCACTGAAATTGCGCGCGCCCCTTTCGTGCCGCCGACTTGTTGTTGCTGCTGGCCGGCTCGCACCAACCAGCTTCCTCCCGGGGCCACTCTTGCCAGTGGCTGCAGTCGCCTCCACTTCTGACTGGCCACAGAAGTGGACTCTTCGCGCTCCAGACGGCCAGCCAATCACTGCGCTGGCGCGAGTGAGTGAGCGATTTTTATGGCGCCCCTCTAGCCGCAACTGCAACTGCAACTCGCTCGCGCCTATGGCAACGCCCTGCCCCTCGGACGGCCCATTAGGCCAGCCCCGAGGATGCCGGCCAGCCTCGAGCGCGCACTCTCCGCGCCAGACTGGCTCCAGACGAAAAGGTCAAAGGCACCGCAGGGGCGCGCTCGTCAGTTTCTCCCCCAGCAGGCCAGCTGGCTGGGTGTCTGTTGTTTTTGTTCTTGCAGTTGCAGTTGCAGTCGTTTTTCGCTCTCTTCGCCGCTCTCTGTCTCTGCTCCTCGCCACCCGCGACCAGATGGGCCGGGCTAATTTGTTACCGCCAGCGACACGCTCCAACGGTGCTGTCCGGCGCCATTGTTTGGCCGCCCGCTCGTTAGCCACATACCTCCCAGCTCCAGAGGCCCTTTCCGGTGCTTCAACCGGAAAGGGCTGACAGCCAGACAGCCAACTAGACGCCTGGTCCAACAGGAGGTCCGCATGGATGCAGGCCGCTTATTGAGCTGGTCTCCGGCCAGCCTGAAGCCGTTCCTGCCACCTGATGCGCCAGTGGTCTGCGCTTGAAGCGGCCAATGATCACTTAGTTTAGGTCCACAAGTGTGTCCCCCTTTTGTCCCTTTCTTGTCACCATTTTCTCGTCGGACTTTTTCCTCCTGATCAGATTTCGGCCATTCTTCTCCCTTATTCTCCCCACTATCTCATACGACTACCAGCCTTCTCGCACCCAAATCGACTCCATATCTCACTACTCCAACTCCCTTTGGTGTCCACGTTTTCCGCCATACTCACGGACCACCCTCAGTGGCCAACAGTGGCCTGGCACATAGTCTGCACTGCACCACGCCATTTCGTCTCCCATACTGACGCATACGCCCACAGCTGGCCAACGACTGGCCCAGGCCGCTCGTCTTGGCCGCACACGAAGCTTGCCCAAGTGCAGCCGAAACCATCGGGCTATCCTTTTATGGTTCCACTAGCAGACTAATATCATGACCACCACTAGACGGCTGATAGACGAGATAACAAACAAAAAGCACCATAGAGGGGGAGAAATCTTAAATTTCTTCCATCCAGCGCGCGCACTCGACGGAGGAGAAGACGAAGATGATGATGATGAGTAAGAGGAAGAGGAAGAAAAAGAATAGCGGCCATATCAAAACAACAAAACAGCAGCTCTATCTACGAGCTGTGCACTCGTCGCCTAAGTCCAGAGAGAGTAAAACGATCAAGTGGATTCTTGCCAAGTTGGAGAGTCGATCGCTAATGCCTCTCTCGTCCTCAACTACGTCTCCCTCTCTCTCCCTCTTTCCATCTCTGTGCGCCTGTGTGCCCGTTCGACCGTCCGTCCGTATGTCTGTCTGTCTGTCTGTCTGTCTGTCTGCTCTTCTGGGCAACTTTTATGGCCGATGGAAGTTGCGAAGTATTCGCAAGTGAGCAAAAATAACCAGACGCTTTTTGACGCTAAGCTTTTTCCAAAGCAAATCGCAATAAATTAAACGTCTCCTCTAGCCGACATTCAGCCGTAATCTGAAGTCAACGCCAACGCCCGAACGCTGAAATCTCCGTCAATGTCCACATTTGATATTTTCAGACGCAGAAAGCGCGCCCGCCCGCCCGGCCACTGCAACAATTTGCTGTCTCCGTCCCACTCCGCTCAAGGCACCGGCGGAGCTTTTTTGTTAGACTTCCAATGGCCAAAGAGAAAATAGAAAACTGCCTTCGTGTTATCGTGATTCGCTGGTAGATAATGTTTACAGAACACGTTGCCATGCTTCGATTTGAAGATAAAAAACATCGAGCCAGCCTCCATCTATCAATCGGAGCCTTGCTGGCTAGATCCAGTCACAAAATTCACCGACCCAAAGCTGCACTGCTGCTACACAACTGCTGCTCCTGCTGCGGCCGCTGCTCACTTGTTGATTCGCATCACAAAGGCTCAAATTGTTCTTGGGTCAAGTAAGCGAAGCTCAATTATTGCTCACCGAGGAGGACTCAATTCGGCTTTATCAACAAGATTGCTTCCGCTCCAGCTGTGACGAGATGCCCCCGCAACAAGCTCCCCTCGGCTAGGGGCAGGCAAAAGTTGCCAGCCAATGTTGACATAGCCGGCCGATGTCTGAGATTGCTCATAAAGAGGAGGACGAGTGAGCCGAGAGAGGCAGAGCATGTGCAGGCAGGAGGAGGAGCTCAGCAACTTAGGTCGATCCTCTGTACTTGTTCATATTGTTTTTTCGCCTACTTATAGCGCAGCTTGGCCTAAAGTGAAATGAGATGGCGACACATTTGGTAGTAGTAGTTGGCCAAGATTGACAAGAAGCTGGCGCATATTTTCTTCCTCTGAAGCTTCTCAAAACTCTGCTCAATAATAGTGCGAAGACAACATGACATAAAATTACTTGCAGAAGAACGATTAGCGCTAAATTTCCTCTCCAATCCTCAACAAGCTAATAATTTTCTCTTTACATTTAGGAGAGCTCAAAAGTGGAGGAAAAAAATAGGCGAATTCAAGAATTCGTTGCTCTAAAGATAAAATCCTCCACATCTTCGGCTAGCTTTTGGAGAGATAAATGAAGAAAAGATTTTCCCCAGAAGAGCTCCCCATTCTAGCAAACTAGGAACGAGGCTAATCATGAAATTGCGCTCGCCAAGGGAAAAAAATGCACACTTACCTCGATAACCTATGGGTTTTTCCTTCTTTAGTCTCTTCGCAGGAATCTCTGTCTTTCATAGCTTTCAAACTTGTGCGGCACGAGCCGTTTCGTGGGAACTGCACACAGGGGGTGTAGCATTTTTGTTGAATCCCATTCGAGTATGCTGTTCTTCTCGAATCTAATCCAAACTTGCATGCTGTTGTGTCGCATTCAACTCAGTGACGCAAGTGCCTTCCTAGAGAGATTCTTAGCTACTTCAAAAGCTAGCACTTTGCCGGCAGCTGCTATGTACTCTCCTCTGTGTTTGATATTTTCATAAACAAATATTCTCCTAGTCACTTTCCATATCCCTGTGAAATCCTCTTCTCCACGACAATGCAGACTAGCAGCGCTCCCTTCCAGCTGCTTCTTCAGTATGATGTCTTCCCAAGAAGCGACGACAGTCTTACACCTCTAAATTTTCTACACCAATACCCTACGAACAATATCTGCTCCTTGTCACACATGGATCTGCTTTCTTGTCTGCTTGGATTGGTAACAATTAGTTGGAGTTTTGTGAAACTTTTCGAATGCGTTGAGAGTCCAGTTTTCTTCTAGCCAAAACGCCAAAAAGCTGTCTGCGGTCTTATGGCGAGAAGTTGGCTGCACTCCTCAAATTTACCAAGCTGTCGCTAAATCCTGTCTGGAGCGGCCCGATTTATTCTCAACTCCTTCTTGCGCAAAGATCAGAGGATTCTTGCGAATTTCTGAACTCCGCAGAGTCTCATTAGTTAAAAATATTCTTGTTAGATACTTCAAGGGAGCACCCATAGCACGACATTGATTGATCTGAGCCCATTTTTCTTCTGTGGACTCTATGGCGCTCATTTTGCTAACCTCAAACTTATCTTCTGCGTGTAAGTGGTTCTACAATTCTCAGTTCGAGCAATCATTACCATTCTGCAAGCGTGAGTATTTCTTCTCTCTGCTTCAGTCCCTTACTTTAACTCTCAGTTACTGAAAAGAACTGGTCTAAGTAAATAATGCTTGAATTCAGCTTGAATCCTCACCACACTTGTTAACTGGAGCTGCTGGGCTGCCTTGCCACTCTTGGTGGATTTTGATTTTGTGAGACAAATCTCGGCCGCCCTCTTCGTTGTGACTTAACAAGAGAACAGGTTTTGGCTTACTCAAGATGGTTCCTTGGAACGATACCAATGGGACTACTCTGAGATAAGCCGACTCTTTTGGTGGAATCTCGACCATCAGTTGAATTCTTCAGAGGTAGCATGTATACTTTGTACAAGTTTTCGACTTGAGAGACCATGATAATAACTCGCTACTACCACTTATATTAGTCTGCGTTGAGTGGTTAAAGTGCTTATGACACATGTTGTGCAGTTAACTAGAGTCATTTGTCGCTATAATTTGTATGAATTTGTCTGAATATATATGGATAGTAGTCACGTATGTATATATTTGTAAATGTTTTCCAGGTAGACAGTTAGTGTAAAGAGAGCGAGACAAGATAATCTGATGAGGGGACACTTATGTTGCATTATCGTTCTAAGGCTTCTGTGGGGCACTGTCTAAGGGTCGACCACTTTGGTGGCAGTGGTTTTATCCCAGGAGTCTGGGCTAAGAGGAGTGGATGAAAAACTGTTCGCTTAAGAAGTGGACTAACCTATCTACGTGCTATGACTGATAACCAAATTAGTCAACTTGGACGACTTCTGATTATTTGGCTGTTAGCTCTTGGGGGCTTGAGGACGTTTGCTGGACTGGCTGATCTTGCCAATAAATCACTTGGCGGCGATATCTCGACATGTTTGACAATTTCTGTAGAAAGATTTTAGCACGAGACAGGCCGGCCGTTGACTGGTTTGGAGTTATAACCAAAAACGAGAGACACACACTGAAAGCGAGTCATGCTTGAGCTTGGGGCGTGTGCTTCGGCAATTGTTCGCTGAAGTTCGCTGGCGAACTTGCCGGGTCGTGCGCTGCCTCAGACAAGTGCGCGCGCAGCCAAAACTGCTCGCTCGGTGCGCGGCCAACACACAGTGGAGGTGGAGGCAATCTCTGTGCTTGCGAGTCCTCTAGCGAAATTCAACCGCTTGCGCAACTATTGAGTAGTTTGGCTTCCTCTGTGGCCCGGCCGTTTGAGAACATTTGCCTCCAAGTTCATATCAATCGGTTGCTTCTTTTCGCGCTGTCATTGCCGCCAGTGGACGACGGGCAATATTAAGCTTGCAACTGGCGGCTTGTGAGTGTTGTGTGTTGTGTGTTGGCCCTACTACTAAAGTTTGGCCTCTCTCAGCATTGGAAATGGCGTGCGGTTCATACTTCTTATGCCATAGCAAATTCGATCATTTTTGCCCACTCCAGCTGGCCTCACATAGTACGACGAGCCGTGTACCAGATGTAAGATTTCTCGCCCTTGCATGTTCACGTTGCATGTTTGTTGGCCTCTGTTGCCCTGTGCTGCTGGGCTGCGAGCAAACAATTCGCCGCCCTTCCTCAGTGCTTCTGTATGGCGGCGGCCCGACCGACTGGCAACCAAATTCGTCAGCCCCGAACACAAGGAGAGCCAGCATGGTAGAGGTAGATTTGCGTACGACGCATTTAAAACAGCCTGACGACAGTGGGCTCTCGGCTGCCACATTCGCACAACTATAAGGATGCGGTTGCTTTTCTCACACTCAACTGTTAGAGAGTAGCAAAAGGGAGATAAAAAGCTTGGGATAAATAAAAACAAAACGCCTTGCGCCATGAAGAAGGCTGAAAATCGGTTTGAGTATATTGTGAGGATTTTCTGCTGCCAGTGAGGCAGTCTGTGCAACAGGTGTGTGCCCGTGTGTGAAGCTAGTTCTGGCAGGGCAACAGGATGTTTGTTTATTGTTATTTCACCCGTCGTCCGGCGTATGGGAATTTGTTGGATAAATTTTGTTCAGCATTAGGATTCAGACTGCCTAATGAGTGGGGAGTAAGCCGGTAGCAAGAGAAAAGGGCGGCCAAGGGGAGGCAGGCCAAGAGCGAGAGCCCAGCAGAGAGGACATGGTCTAGGAGGACTGAAGGCGGATGTTTGCGAGATGGAAGAGTGGCCACGAGGCTGGCCGAGGGCAGTCTCTGCAGGCCAACGGCCAGTCAAGGTCGGACAGTTAGCAAAGGCTTGAGAAGGGACAGATCGGATAATTATCGGAACTGTGTGTGGCAATAATGCACGCTTGGGTTTACGATCGCCGATGCTCAGTGGAGCCAAGTGGAGTGGGGGGCTTCGAAGCTGAGACTAAGGCTAGAAATTATCCTTCTATATGCACTTCCTCTCCAGTTATTTATTTATTTATTTATCTGGCTGTCTGCCCAGGCTGGACCTGTTTAGAGCGGAGCCAAGTTTGGTCACAGGTGTGAGTGTTTCTAATGGACCTTTGAGAGGGACGAGGAGAGACAATGACGGACCGAGTTGCTGTAAGCCGGCCAGTGGTGGTGGCAGAGAATGAGGAGGAGGAAAGTGTGAGTTATTTCTTTCCAGTTGGTCCATCAAAAAGTGCGACTGACTTTGGTAAAATGGATGGATCTAATTTTATGTCTCTCTCAGTGGTGCCTTTTAGATGATGCGAGATGGATTTTTGGCCGCCGGCTGGGAGGCTGAAAAAGGGCCTTTCTTCCAGCTGGAGATAGAGACAGAGAGCAAGCCGCCAACTAAGCCGGTTAGCGCGTGGCTGAGTGCTGGTGAGGCCGAGCTAGTTGCTTGTGTCGGTCGGTGGTGCCCCGGCGGCGAGTCATATTGTGCAGAGAGACAGAGACAGAGAGAGAGAGAGAGAGAGAGGAGTCAGGAAGAGACAAGCTGGCCAGGGGGAGGAGTTGGGCCTTCCGCAAAATGGACTTTGCTTGAGCCAAATTGAACCACATTGAAGGGCGGCTCAAATTCACACTTGGCTGCCATTTGCATTGGCGCGGAAGACGATCGTTATGTGTCCCTGTTGTTGGCTAGAAAAAGAGAGAGAGAGAGACAGAGCCTTGCTTGTGTTGTGAGCAAGAAGAAGCGAGAAGAAGAAGAAAAAACTGCTACAACATGGGTCCACATTATGGCTCCACTTACGGCCCTGTCTGTCTGTTTGAGGCAAATCAAGCGAACTTTGCTTGTTCAAGCGGCACCAGGACAACTGCCACCGGCCAATTGCAACACACTAACGCCAACAATAACAACAATAACACCAGTGCTAGTGTCTAAGAACACAACACAGCACAACACAACACAGTACATCAGAGCTTAGCATTGGGCAAAGGGAGAGAGAGTCAGGCAGAGAGACTGGATAGCTGGAAAGGAGCCAGCAGCATGGACACACAGTGCTTGCTGGCAAATATACAGACTTGGAAGTGTGCGCCTTTGAGAGACTATTTGAACAGAGATTTATGTTTAACAAGAGACATAACGCAACAACAAGAAGCGACAGCCACAAGCCAAAAGAGGAGGAACCATTTGTCTGTCCTCGCCGGCCGGAGCTCTAGCTGCCTTCGTCGTCTCAGTGGCCAGTGGTGCGCCAAAAAGGCAGAGAGACAGAGCCAGAGAGACACTAGGCAAGAAGGGGGAAAGAAAAACTCAAGTAATTGTACTTGGACAACTTAATTGAGTTTGCCGACCGCCTCTTAGCAAGTTTCATGTCCAGCTTTGCCTCCCTCTCTGTTTGTCTTCCTTTATTGTTCCTCAAAGTCTGGCCGGCATTTTGAATGTTTCTCGTGCTTCCTTTTCAACCCTTGCCGAGTGCTAGTGGCTAGCACACAAGAGCTGGCCACTAGCACTCCATGTCCATGTTGAATCCGCCGCCGCCGCCGCCGTTCGCCCTAGTCTCTAGTTTGCTTAGAGCTCGCAATAATTCCCGCAAAACACGACCAACTTGCTCGGCCTGGCCAACAGGCACCTGGAAGTGGGCAGGAAAAGAGGGCGCTCATGATGAAACAGATCCATATGGAAACAAAACCATTGTCAGATGATAAATGACTAATACTTTTGGCGATCATTGAGAAGAAAGGGCGCAACAGAGAGAGAGAGGGAGCTTGTTGCCGTAGCTTGTTGCTGGCCACTGGCCGCTCGCCTCTTGCTGTCCGTTGCAAGTCCAGTGCCCAGTGCTCCAGAGGTAAGGTGCTTTCAGTCTGGGGCTTGTTCGAGCCGTCATTTGGACAGACAGATTAAACGGCGGCCAATGAAACTCCTGCACGCTCTCCAGCCAAAAAGAGTCTCAGCCAACCTCAGCTCCTCCGAGGAGTTCAAGTACACACAGTGGCTGCCTGCAGAAAGGGCACTACTTCAACCCAGGGGTCCCCCTCCTGGCCGGGTAATGTTCCCAGCTCACGCACGCTCCCCCTCGAGGCGGCACAACAGGTGCGAGGGCCGCAACAGGTTGCCGCCTTCGAGACCATGGCTTTTTTGGCTGCTTGGTATAAACTGCTCGAGCAGAGTTTATATAACCTTCCCGAGAGGCCAATTTGCTCCCTCAAACAAGGCTGAGCTCCCCCGTCTGGCTCTGCACAATTGGCCCATTTGGGGGTGGGCCGTCTTGGGATAATCCGGCCGAAATGACCAGACGGGCTCGCTCCATGCCAATTTGGATTAGGTCCGCCAAACAAACAAACCAACAAATGAGCTCCTGCTCGCCCCCCTTTGGCTCTTAGTTGAACTTGAGTTTGCGCAGGAGGCCAAATCGTGCCTCCTGCTCCCTCTCTCTCTCTCTCTCTCTCTCTCTCATCTTGTCCAGTTTCTCCCTCGGACACACCAGACCCACTCACTGGAGGATTGTATGCATTTCTCAATGCATGCAAATTTGCAGCTATGACCAACCTCGGCCGGCCTGTTCGTGAGCGAGGGCAATAAATAAGCTGGAACAAGATGCAATAGTTTCCTCTTTCTCGGAACACTTCCACTTGGTCCCTCTTGTTCAAGCATCTGTTCTGCAGCCAAACAATTAGTCAAAATGCGTCCGCCTCCGAAGAGACACGCTCCCTGAGCTCGTTATCTCTTCTGCTCCACTGAGTCCACTTGAGAGTCTTGCTCGCCGCATTATCCTCCACTTGATTTATCAATTGCACATGCCACAATTTGCTCCGAGAAGATATGATGCTCCCCCATTTGCGACCATCATATCTCCTCACTTGGACTGGTAAACCTTTGATCATGTGCCAGGAAAACGTCCTCGGCTGTTAGCACAATTCCTAAAAAAAGGCTTCATCATTTCAACCTTCTCTCCAATCTCGTGCTTCTACATGCAATTATGTCAGCCTGCCAAGTTCAAGTTCAGCCCCAACTTCGGCCAAACAAACACTTGTGAGCTTTGAAGTCTCTAGTTACCATGCCAGATTTGGTGCCAATTTCTCTCTTTCTGCAGAGACTGATGCCGGCCTGGTCAGCCATTGGCGTCACCAGATGCAATCATAGGCCCATCAAGGAGCTCAAGGTGACACGAGTGAGCTTCACGAGACTGGTCGGAATGCAAATTGGAATTCCAGTTTGAAGTCGAGCGTCGAAATCAGAACAGGACCAAAGCTTGCCGGCTGCCAAATTTCCTCCATTTGCTCCTTTTCATCAGCCAGAACTGCTGCGTGCCACCACCATCACGAGGGGAAGGCGAAGGGGGAAGTCCATGGTGACATTGTTGAGACACCAGAGCTGATCTTATCAGTCTTGAGCTCGGCCAGACAGCAGACAGACTCACCATCATCCATCGGGCGAGACTCAAGTGTCACGGGCGATCTTTTTTTCTGGTTTTTCCCATGTGAATAATGATCACCCGACAAAAAGGGAAGCAATCCTTTTGATTAGCTGACAATAATTTGTGACAATTTCTCTTGGTTTGCCACTAAATATGCCATTTTACAAGATCTCAATCAAGTTCAATCGATTGAGAAAGATCTACAAGCAGGGCGAGCACATCAAGGGAGTGATCGTCATTGAAAACAAATACAACCTCAGACATGAGGGCATCTTTCTCACCATGGACGGCCTAGTTGAGATGAATCCCAGTTTGAAGTCCATCAATCTGATAGACACATTCACCAACTCCAACAAAGCCATCAAGCTGGTGGACTTCACCTACGAACTGAGGCAGCCGGCCTCCTTTAGTCCGGGACAGCATAAGATTCCGTAGGTAGCTCATGCTGTTCGCTTCTAGATTGCTCACTTTTTTGAGAAAAGACTTAATGTAAGCGACAAAATATTTACTCAAGCTCCACTGTTGCTGTCATGTGAAACAAAAACAATCTAAAACACACAGATTCGACATATTGGCTGATGGCAGTGTGGATACAGAGACTCTCTACGAAACTTATCACGGAGTTTTCATCTCAATTCAGGTGAGTCCAATGTGTGTGTTGTTTAAGAGCAACAATCTAACCATTGAGTCAGCAGAAATGGTTCAAGCCCATTTAGTTTGGTAAAAACAAGGATGAATGAACATGGTGACTAACCGCAATGGACTCTCCAACTATACACGACTATCTATATATATATATATATGTATTTATATAATGCAACATAAATCAACTCTAACGACCTTAAATTGCCCTGCCGGGCCCGGCAATTGAAACTTTTTAGTACCAACTCAGATGTCGAGTAAAGAGATCTCTCTTTCAGCGTGACCTAGTTGAAACAAGCGAGTTTTTCATCGAATACGCTATGACAAATCTGGCTGAAGTGGCAGCCTTAATGGAGGTAAGTGAAATGGAAACTCTTATTAGGAGGCCAGTTGAGTTTAAGATAACGCCTGAAAGCTTGAGCACAGCCCCAACTGTTGCACTTGCACGCCGCGATCAGATGCCTCAAATCGAGCTAGAGGGCCAATTGGACAGTTTGATATGGCGTTTAAACGAGCCAATAACAGGCGAGTTTGTAATTAAACGCTGCGATGTTGTGATAAGGAGCGTCGAACTTCAATTAGTTAGAGTTGAAACCTGTTGTATGCCGGGAAGAAAAAGTTCCATAGCTAATGGACGGAATCAGAGTCTTCTTAGAACTGAGGCAACAAATGAGAAAGGACAAATTGGACTTGCGTCAGGTAATAGGAACGCAACCGAAGTGCAGAATATTCAAATTGGCGATGGTGATCTCTTGAGAAATGTACCAATTAGAATACACATGGTTCTACCTCGCCTCTTCACCTGCCCAACATTAGTCACAGACCATTTCAGAATTGGTGAGTGTTTGTTTCTTCCTCTCATCTTATCTCCCATGCCATTTATCTAAATGGCCCTCCTAAGTGCTTCCACTAACTCGCCTAAATTCTCTTGCATTCTAGAATTTGAAATCAATCTAGTCATTGTATTCAACGACAACCATCTGATTAGTGAAAACTTTCCGATAAAGTTGGTCAGGGGACATTTTTAGACACACGAGCCACCTGTGGGCTTGTGACATGGACCCATTTCATTGAAAGCAGCCTGCTCATCAGCAGGCGACGCAACATAACATTCAAGTTTGAATTTTAATTTAAGACTCTCTTAAGCGAGGAAAAACTTTGGTCTCTTGGGGGTGAAGATGCTCTTTTATATAACCTATAGAAAAGGATCACTGTGAAAGTTATGATTATGCTTAAAAGTCATAGTAGTAGATATGTTGCGGTTGCATATTATAGTGTTGGTTAAGGCCATTAGGTCCTCCAGTGTTTTGAAATTCTTGGTGATTATGCACGCGTTGAGGTGGGGCTCCAACAATTTGTGGCGCAATTGGTGGCATCATATTGCTTGGCAGTTGTTGGCTTGGTCCCATAGGGTAATTATTGTCAAGAGTCACAAGTGGAAAGACAGGAATCTTTGGTTGATGGGGCAGAGTCCCATAGATGCTTTGAGTTTGTGCTTGTTGATTATGATTGGTTACTGTCGGATTTGTTACCCACAAACCATTAGACGCGGTCGATGTAGTTACCCAAAGACCGTTCGTTGGTTGCGGTTGTTGTTGCTGTTGCCATTGGTGCGATATGTTGTCCACCATGCATCCTGCTGGAATTTGTTGGTTTGATTGTACTCCATGCGAGTGGATGGGCATATGAGAAAACTGGCTCGGAACTTGAGGATGTGCATGATGATGATGATGGTGGTGATGATGGCCGTTGAGTTGTTGCGCTGTCATGTGATTCGCGATATGTTGCGGGTTTTGAAGGTATTGAGTATTGTTTTGAGTAATTGGTTGCTGATAATGACAAAGAGATAATCTATTCTCGGGATTTGTATTCACATGTGATTGATTTGAGAGATTTCTTGAGTGGGCTTTGTTGGACGTGTGAGATCCTGTCGTCATCGGGTAATAATCTTTATCTACTATCGAGCTCTCACCATTTCGTACAGGTCTCTCATTGGAGGCTTCTTTTGTTTCACTAGATTTTCCATTTCTGGCTTTATCTCTCTTTTTCTTCATACTACCAAACTTTATCAACTTCGTTAACAAAGAAGATGATTTCTTATGTGTTTGACTTAGGCCCTCTCCAACCGACTTCTGATTAATTAGAGTCTTCTCCTCATTTGCGGTGGAAGTTGTGGAATTGGCTATGGAACTGGTCATTCTAGTGGTGCCCACGTGGATAGTTCGATTATCGACGGACATCTCCAGATATCTATGACCGACTTGAGATTCGTTGGCACTAGTTTCATAGGATCTGTCGACAGCAGCTCTAAAACTTTCATTAAGTCGCCTGTTTCTTGCAATTCTGACTGTGCCAACTCTTGGAACAACTGTTGCTGGATTCACTGGATTATGCTGAATGCTCTCCAAACTATTTGAGCGTTTGAGTAGACTATGATCAAAGCCAGGATTACTTATTCCGCCATAAATTTGGTATGCCGACCTCATAGCTGCAGCATTCTGCTGAAGAAGATACTTTTGCTCATGAAGCTCTTGCTCTGCCTCTCTCTCATCACGGGATCTATGCATCCTAAACTTCTCAGTGCTCATCATCAATTGTGTATGTCTTTTTTCTGATATACTCTGACGGCCAAAGCCATCACGCTCAAATGCAGATGTGTTAGGATCCAAACTTTCGTCCGAGGATTGTGAGGTAGAAACGTTGTCTTCTGTAACGTTTGTATTAGTTGTCTTTTGACTGCTAATGTTTTGCTTATCAGTAGATGATGATCGCAAAGAGCTTGACGCTTGAGTTTGCGGCGAAATTGCGATCGAGCTATCAGAGTCACTTGACTTGATAGATTGGGTTGATTGCGATAATATTTTAGCGGCGACGGCTGGATCACGTCTCTGAATGTGTAGTTTTATGGTGTTGGCTGTAGCTTCTGGTCCGATTCCACGGCAAACTGCAGCAGTTAGAGTCTCTGAGGCCTCAGCATTTGATAGATCAACCAAACTGATGCCGTTAACTCCAACAATTTGGTCATTGGGTTGCAAGCGACCATCTTTCCAAGCAGCTCCACCGGTTATCACTTTCTCAATCCAGACACCCAAATCTTTTCCATCAGATGAACGTCGCGGATACTTAAGGTACAAACCCAAGCCTGCTGATTTTGTATCATTTAGCGGTATGTCATATACATGTGTGCTCTCTTTTTCAATATCATTGCGAGAATCGACAACATTATTCTCCTGTCGAGAAACCACTATCTCAACCTCTTCATCTGTCTTGATCTCCTTAAGGATGCTAGATACCTCTGGTTGTGATTTGCCATGTAGGTCTATCCCATTGAGCTCGACCAACATATCTCCCTCTCTCAGCTGGCCGTCCTGATATGCGGAACCTGTTGTTGTTATGGCTGTAATATATATTGGTCTATTTTTGTTATTAAGCATATTATCACGTTCGGCAATCTTTATGCCAAAACCACCAGGACCCTTTTTCAACCTTATCCTATGCAGAACTCCGATGCGTCTCGTGTTGAGAGCACCGACAAGGTGTCGAGAGAAAGATGTTTTCCTTAAGACTTTCAATACTAAGGCGCCATCGTGTTCAAGAACAAGCTTTTTGAGAGTCTTTTGTGCTTCGGCAAAAGGTCCCTGTAGACTAACATCGTTAGCTTCAAATATTATGTCACCAATTTTAAATTTTCCAGTGCTATCTATGACACTTCCTGACTGTATCTGAGTTATTTGTAAACCTTGATGAGAGGGAGAGGCTTCAACCGTGATACCTAGCTGGGGTGGGCCTTCACCCCTACGTTTATCGACCTTGATGATCAACGTCTCCATGTGAGCCCCTCTTAAAATGAGTAGAATCTTGTTTATCAATAAAAATAATAATAAAAATTTAATAACGATTTTTTTAAGGCCTCGACGTAGGGATTTTTTTCATGCGCCACAGCTGTTCGCCTTTGCTACCAGGCATTACCAACCGCCTCAGAGCAACAGGGCGTCGTCCCAGAGAAGTGCAAAATTAAGTTTTCTCCGCAAGTGAACATCTCATTGTTTGCAGTAGACGTTTAGTGTTACAAGTTAATTCTATATGGAACAAAGGGTACAGGAAGACTTAGGTGATCTCGGCTCTAGAGAGACATTGTACAGAGAGGCTAGCATTCCAAGTGAACTGTCCCTCTAAAGTTGATAGATGAGAGTCAAATTTGAGAAATTCTAGATCGTAGGAGAACTAAATCAAAGAATTGATTATCATTAAGAAAAGTTCTACTATTCAACCAGCTGCAGCCACGGCATAGGTAGCTGCATTAGTTGTTACTGTAGCCTTCAAAGGGGTGCTACCGACAATCTCTTCGGTGTAGCCGCCCCACTTTAATCTAAATTCTCTCGATCGCCATGTTACTTTTGGATTCAATAGGGCGGTAATGAAGACCGTCAACGCGGTTGACTCTCTTAAGAGCCAAGCTAATAGGAAATCGAGTTTACTGCAGGTGAGTGGCCCACCTTGGACTGTGCATATGAGATTATAGTCGAATCCGAGCCACAAGACAAGGTGGATTAGGAATACTGCGTAAGGGTTGACGGGCCAGAGGAAGCTCAAAGCTAGAGCCCCCAAAAGACCCAATAACATACACTCAGAGAATGGCTCGAGTAGCGTCCACTGAGGTACCATTGCAAATCTGAGCTTGATCCATCTCTGAATTCGTGACTTCAGAGCTGCTAGGGTGTCACTAGAATTTGCAGAATTTTGTAGGGCGGGTTGTGAGCTAATGCAGATCTTCCAACCTCTTTCAGTAAAAGATTTAGCGAAAAAAAAGTCTTCAGCTAGGTATTGACCAAAAGCTTTGATGCCACCAACTTCTTCTAATAAACATTTCCTCATTAACGCGGACATACCAGTAGGACAATTGATATTCAAAAGATCAGCAGTTAAGTAAGCTCGAGCATGAGCGGTGCCGAAGTAGACTCTCTCTACGATTGATTGAAAACTGTCGCGTCCTCGACAGTTCACGAATGGCATTTGGTGAACCAATGCGACGTCATCATTCATATGAGTAACCATGTCCAGGAGAGTGTCCGGTTTCATTGAGATCCCGCTATCTGAAATAAGCACAAGTTCATATTTCATCGCCTCATAAGCTGGTTGCATATTGTTGATCTTCGGGTTTACTCCTACGCGAGAACCACCAATGAATAATTTTGCGTCGGCTTGAGGAAATTTCTTTAACAATTCTTTTACAACTAATATTGCCGCATCTTCTGGATCTTGTACACAGAACAACAATTCATAATATGGATAATCGAGAAGGAAAAAAGTTTCAAGATTGTTCGATAGGTTTCTGTCCACACCCATCAATGGCTTTATAATAGAGACCCCCGGTAATGGCAAATTTATGTAGGAATACTGATGCGAGTTATCATCCTGGTTTTGATTATAATAGCTTGTTTTTGTCCTAAGATTGCTAAGCATGTCGGTGGTAGGTGTTACCGAATCGGCTTCGTGGATTTGGGTGAGTGATGATGTTTTTGTCTTTCTTTTATTCGCAGCAAGTAAGTAACTTCTCTTATTAAGTTTGAGCTTAGCATTTGTTAGGGCACATATGTGCATGAGCCAAATAACAATCCAAAACGAGACCAATATGACAGATACAAAATAGAGCAAACAATCGGTGTGTCTGCCATAAACAACAGTAGCATCCATGTTGTTGTATCTGTAGAGCCCTTGATATAAAAACTAAAATAGCATGAATTTGAATCTGATAGCTAATCAATTGATTACAGATTGGTTCTAAAGAACTTTGAGATCTCTCTTCGATGAGTGTTTAGATGGATGGTTGATTTTCGGGGCCAAAGAGTGTTACCTCGATCGTTTTGAGCGCCAACCAAACCTAACAAGAACGACCTGACTAGCTTGAAAGTGTGGATTCGATTTGGGGTCACATAGCTTTTTCTATTCTGTGATGTCCATACAGTTGTAGGAAGGGATTTGATTTGTGCTGGGCCGATGGCAGTGATGTGCGGCGATAACTGATAACTAGAGATGGGGACAGGTGATACAGACACAAGTTAGGCCAACATACATGAACGAAGCCTTGCCAAAGTGTTGGAACTTGTGCTCTAGTTTATCTTGCAGGTAGACGGCTTCAAGAGTTGGAGTGAATTGGGGATAAAATGTTGAAAATGTTTCTATTTTCGTCTTCCGCAAACACCCTGTGGCTTGTGTTGGCAAATTATCAAAATACACTTGTTGAAAATAGCTATCTCTTGAGTTGGACTAGAGATTTGGTCTTGCCATCTTGCGAGACAATATCACTCATGTGCTTTGGTGGTTGAATGGTTAGGCAAATGACCAATTGAGAAGTTGAGGAGTTTCTTGACAGGACATGGTGGATGACGAGGGAATGCTAAGATGACGCGTCTCTAGAGGCGGCGAGCCGAGCGAACCGTTTGAGGCGACAAAAGGCGCGCACAACCTTTGACAACGTGCTCAACTGGTTACTAGTGTCTGTGTGCTTGGTGGTGGTGACTTTGCAGTGCCAGCGAACTGTCGCTAGAAGAATGGTGCCTCTCTGCAAGGTTGCGCAAGCAAGAGTGGTGTCCGCCTATTGGTCGAGTGCAGAGAGAGAGAGAGCAAGAGTGCGGCTTGCAGCAGAGGTTGGCTTCGTGGCGTGCGTTTCGTGCGAGCGTCACTCTGCGTCAGTGAGCGGCGGTCCGTTGTTCGCTAGCGGGCCAGCTTGTTGTTGTTGGCTTCTCCGAAAGTGGCCTGTGTGTGTTTGTGCCATTGGGCCGGCTCAAAGCACGCAGCTGCCATAGGGCCACCACTGCCTCTCTCATTCTGGCCCTCTGTCTCTCGGTTCTCAGAACAGTTGGCCCAACTGTTTCCAACTGTTCGTTAGCCGCTTGTAGTCATAGTTTCTTTCCCTCCACCGCAGCTCTATAGGCCACGCCTGGGACTGGCCACCGAGCTGAGCCTCGTGGGGCCTGTGGGTTTGCGTGCCACCAGCAAACCAGCGCCGATGCCGCACGAGCCACGAAGACGAACGGGTGCCGCGCCCATGCAGCCATTGCACTGCTTTTGCCCCCTCGACTTCGCCTGGCCCCCTGCCCAAAGTGGGCCCGGCCTTGTGGCCACCACGCCCGGCAGACTAGCCGCCGGGCCCAACGAGCCCACCGCCACCTAGTCTGCGGGAGTTGTGCGCTGGCTCGAGCCCGAGCGCGCTCCATTGTGACATATATTCACATTGTGCCCCTTCGTGATTGGTCTGGCCCAGAGCGGCAGCCGTGCGACTTTAACAGTTGCCCATGGAAGCGACGACACTTGGAAGTCGCCTTGCCAATGGCGTGCGTCTGTGTGAAATGAAACAAACTTGCTTTCGGAGATAGAGCCGAACAGAGCCAGTGGAAGAGTGTGAGCGAGAAACTATCTAGCCAAAGAGATTGGCTAGATCTGTTCGTGGGGCTCAGTTTTCTGCCAAAACTCTCAAAGTCCGAGATTCTGGCAGAGTTTAGAGAGTAATTTGAGAGTGTGTGCGAAGATGGAGATTTTCTGGCAGCCAGAAGACTGTGTGCGATTGGAAGATGTTTGGGCCGAAAATTGGCCGACAAACATTTGATGCAGAGGCACGAAGGAGACTGAGCATGAGTGCGCAGTTTAGGCTAATTGGATTGGCACATGCGCAACAGCGCTCCTAAACATTGAGATCCCTTCGTGTGGGAATCTTTGTTTGTTTTGCTCTCTGGCAATGATGATGAAAAAGTGCAAAAAATCAAACGGATGCTGGTCGCTATCACGAAAACACGGCCAGAGTCTAGCGAGCGGAACTAAGGCCCAAAACGGTCGCCCAATTCGTCGCTCTCGGTTGGCTAGGACAAATAATAATAATAAGAGAAAAATGACAAACTCGAATTGGGATTGGAAATTTCGTACGCTTTCACGCTGGGCGCGTGTCTCGCCGGAATGGTGTGCCCTTTAAATGGTAAGGAGAAACAAAAGTCTCTCGATCTGTTGTCGTTGGCGACCGTCATGGTGTCTGTGTGCAGCGGCCACAACAGAGAGACCTCTGTCTGTCTCTCTCTCTCTCGTTGGAGGGCCAAAAAGCGCAACCGCAACATTCTGCTATTGACATGCAGTGGTTGTCGTTGATTTAAGAGCTCTCTATTTGCACACAGCCGCTAATGGTCCGCGATGAACGACGAAAAGGCGCTCTAGTCTGCGCGAGCCACACGCAGAGAACAACAAGCGCGAGACTCGCGCTGGGCAGCCATTGGGCGCGCACGGGGAAAAGCGTGGGGGAAGCAGCGGGGTGCAGCAAGGGGCCTCTGCTGAGGCTTACCTGGCGCTAGGTCGTCTCATATTGGCGACGATCGAGAGTGGCCTCCCCATTTGAGGCAGCAAAACCAGGAGGTGTCCCCCAACATTGGGCCCACTAATTCAGTCGACTGAAAAAGTGGACACACGCAGTGGAATATAATTTTTTTATCCATCACAGAGAGCAGCTGGCCAGACGCAGCATACGGCAATCGGCCATCTCTCCGCCGCCAACAAAGTGACCAAAATTTTCACCTTATGACCCACATTCTCCTGGCCCTGTTTGAATCTGTGCAAAATTATTCTACCTTTCCCGCGGCAACCCCTCGCCACCATTGCAAAGCCCCAGACAGAGGCCTCTCTCTCTCTCTGGGTGCTCTGTCAGAGGTGGCTCAGCACTGGAATGAGCGAGCCCCTCCTCCAATAATCCGCGCCACGCCCAAAAGGCTGGCGATTCCTCCTCTGACCTCATTGTCTGGCCCCATCGACGCTCCATGAGATAGTCTGCTCTTTCCTCTGCACTCTAACCTCTCTAATAGGCGTAGGTGGAGCGCCAGTTTTCAGTCCCGCTCAAAACTCGTTGACTCCGATGCGAGATTCTCCTGTTCCTCGAAAAACACATTATTTAGCTCCTCCAAAACTCCTGCCTCCTCGCATCTAACCTAAAACCTCTTTCGATCTCTTTCTCAAAACTCGGAACTGACTCAGGGGGCTCATCAAGCTTGGGAACCCAAAATCGTCCTGGCCCAATTTAACACTATTTCAATCTTTATGGCCTCGAAGCAGCCAACCAGAATCTGTCATGAGCCAGAATGATCATTGAGGTTTCAATTTTCCTAATCAATCGGCAAGAGTCGCTATAACAAGCGCCTCTTGATTGATGCAATTTGACGAAAACTTGGGACGAATGTTCGAGGAAAAAGAGATTGCACCAAAATTGCATGAGATTTAGCAGAAAAAATCGACGAAAATACAGACAAAATATTCATTCTTACACTCCATCGATTGATACCGAAAAGCCTCTTCATGGGCGAGATAAGAGAATATCCAAACCATGTTCATATAAGTTGCTTTTGGGGATTAGCCACCAGGAATGGGAGCTCGCTGGGGGCCGGAAGCTGATTTTTCCGTGCAATTGTTCAATTGCAGTCATTGAAACTGCATAGGTCGCACAACAGTTGCCTCTTGGAACATGATTTGGACGCGAGCTGTTTCTGTCCGCTCGGAGCTGGTTGAGGTCACGACCCGATTTTGTTTATGCCCTTGTCATAATTAATCAAACGCTGATTTATTCCATCAGCTTCAAGGTGATTCTCAGACTTGAACGAAAAGTGGATGTAGAGATCATTATATTTCAGACCTTTCAACTGCTCAGGAGCAACAGATAGATTGATCTTCTAGGGCTTAGTGTACTGGTCGTAATCATTTCTGCAACTCGAAACGCTGAGTGTACATAAAGTATTTCGAGTCCATGGTTTCCAACAAATCATGGTTGTCTTACCTGTTGCACAGGAAGTCGAAGACTACCTTGTGAACGTCTGTCAGGAGGTAGAAACAATATGTGATAAATAAGAGACACACACACCCAGTAAGAGAATGATCGCGGACTATTGCCGACGGGAGTTAATAGATAATTTATTTCGTTGATATTGTACATGGCATACTCGGGATGCGTAAAAGTTCATGAAGATATCATTTCGGGATAAGGCAACATGCATGTAATTAGTGCAACTTAACCCTTGTCTCTCCCATTTTCTCTTACTATCTCATCCTTTGTGCGGTATATTTCTATTGGTTACGAATATATCAATATTGTACATTCTCGAATTAGTTTAGCTTGAAGCTTCAATCACAGAATTGAGCTTTCTCTTTTTTTTTGATTGTACCCTAATATATACATTGAAATCCACGATAAGCTTGTATAACCATAATTAAGTCCAATATGGCCACAGATGTATCAATAAGTGAGCGCATAGGATAACATTCGACTAGGCTCCCTGTTTAAATGCAGGAGCACAACTGTTCGAAAAATCTGATGCTATAAACCAATTGTATTACCATTTCGTTGCTTGCTATCTATCATACGCTAATAAATTAGTGTTAGGCACTGGATAACGTAATCTAAACTATTGATATGATTGACTAACGATAATATTCGCCATTATTTGGAAGGAAAGCAAAATTATTGCGGACAATTATCATGATTAATGGTGGTGGCTCTTGCCGAAATATAGTGAATGGAACTATGGACTGGTAGTAGATAGTTGCTCAACCTGCTGTCTCAGTTGCTTGTTCTCTTTTTGTAAATCTTCCACCTTCTTCTTTAGATAACTTACATTTGCCTCATCGTCATCTTCACTATCGCTTGCTTTGAGAAAGTTTAGGAACTCCGACTCGAACTCGAGATCTAATCCAACAAGATCTATGCACCTGTCTGCTAGCGATTCGTTAACTCCGCTGGCCGAGACTGAATCTACCGTGAGACTGGCAGTAGTGGCAGGAATGCCACCACGTCCGTTTGTTGCACCGTGAGCAGGATCTATATGTGCCAGCTGGTAGTCAAAATCTAACAGTTCGTCAGATCCATTGTTATTATCACTGATATTATCGTCAGTTGTGGATGGCACTTGCGCTACAGGTCCTTTGAGCGTGGCAGCAATAGTTTGGCGCTGGTATTGATGCTGGTTCCTGAACGTGGAATTTTTGTTAGTAGCTGATGGAATCATTGATGGATGGTGGTAGACGAATGGAGTAGCTTCGTCGTTAGAGGATTCACAGCCGAGATTGAACATCTGGTTCAAGTCATGGCTGAACTGATCCAGCTTGAACTCTGCATGGTACTGATGTAACCCGGACACATTCAATGACGAACCACGAAAGGTTTGACAAACAACACCGCTAGCCTGTCCAACGCTCAACCAACCACCCAGGAGCTCTATCATGTCATAATATTCTGAATTCTTGGCAATATCAAGCGGAGTCAGTTGGAACTTGCTCTTTATCGTAACATCGGCCCCTGAAACGAGTAATCTATTACAGACAGAATAGTGCCCCCTCTCGACTGCCCAATGGAGAGGGGTCATTTTGAGCATGTCTCGTGCATTGACGTCAGCCCCATTTGATAAAAGCAAATCTACTATCTCAATGCATCCGGATTGTGCAGCTAGATGCAAGGCTGTTCTCTCGAGCTTGGTTTTCGCGTCTCGGTTCACACCACCATTCAACAATATTTCAGCTATCTCGACGAAACCATTCTGGGCCGCGACATGCAACGCTGTTGTTCCTAGCCAATCGGAGGTGAATGGAGCCCCATGATCAACGACCAGCTGCCTCACTAAATCGGTCTTGCCTTCGCGTGTCGCCTCCAATAGACGTTTGCCTAAATCCAGCAGTCTGGCCGCGGCTACACTGCCTCCAATATGGGATCCTGAGTTTATTGCATTCCCATGGCTATTCGTTACAACAGTATGGCTCTCTAGTTTGATATGCCCATCGAGCTTGTCTGGACTTTTAGCGCTTCCTGTCGGGAAATGACACTGGTTACGCTTGCTTGAGAGAGACTTAGGAGACGACGAGATGGTTGGAGATTTTTTCACAAAGGAAAGTTGCGAATGGAACTGAGAGTTGGGAGATCTCAAAATTGGCTCGGACTTAATCAATGGAGTTGCTGCGGTTATTGTTGGTTTTGTCGTTGAAGATGTGGTTGCCGAAAGAGTCACAGTGCTTGTGGTCGTTGTGCTAGTTGTTGCAGATGTTGTAGTGGAACTAGTAGTCGCAGGCGTCGTAGTGGAACTAGTGGTTGCTATTGGTTGCGCTGCCATTGTTATGACTGGCCCGGTAGCTAATTTTAAATAATACATCTTTATATTATTACTGAGCAATTCGATCTCACGAACAACACTTGTCGCATGGTTAGCCTACAGATCAAAGGAAGCAATATTACCGAATCGAGCTAGGCGCTCTTTCTCAAGTACCAGCCATTTACTGTATAAATGAAAAGATACCAGCACATCAAGATCGTTTTGGTGAGATGGATCAAGATACATATTTGTCAAAAATCAGTTCTCAGCACACATGTGTTACACATGCGGGATTTCATGAAGAGTTTCACTCAAGCTTGCGTTAGTAGATCAATGTAAACTAAGCGCACGATGACAGTCTACCTGCGGGTATCTGTGTACAGATTAATGAACGACATGTTGCGCGTGATCTGTACGATGCTAAGACGATCGCGCAATGTCTGTGTATGATACCTTAGGGCCGGGCCCAATTGTGGTTCACGTCACGAGAAAGGTCTCTCTATGGCAGACTCTTAACCCCTCGAATCATTCTCAACAATGGACGGCAACCCATGTCTCTGAATTTGATTTCATTTGATCAGAGGCGAAGCGCTTTGAAGTTACTTGTGCCCGAGACTCCTTGCCAGACTAAACACTGAAGAGAGACAGAGATACTCGACACTGAGATAAGAATTGCGTGTCTTGTTGTCAATATTTTATTATGGAGGTTAATATTATGTTGTTTGTGCTGACGCGTACAAAATAAAAGCACTTGAATATAGACTCCTGATAGATCCATATGGATCTACCATGAATATGTTAGAAAGTTATACAATTCTGCAGTCCCCTTGTGCTGTTACTTGTGACCTATTGCATTAGTCTCGTGAAATTGCATCTCCATCCTGCCAAATTTGGTACTCTAACATCCAAGAGAAAGCGATAGATTTGGAGCATGTTCGGACAAGCTTGAGATAGATAGACAAGCATTGCTAATTGATGTTCAATCATCTAGGCGTCCAGCTGATCGCCTGTAAGATTCGTCTCTTCCGTTATGGGTGCCTGAAATTCTTCTCTCTGGATAGCCTCGCATTTACCATCACTGCTAGTGACGTGGTCTGTTTGTTCATGAACCGGGATTTCCTCGGGCCCATCGTCGAATAAGAATCCATGATGCTTGATTAACTGCTCTGTTATTACCGCCTGTAGTCCTATCACCTGCAGGGTCTCGATATGACCAGCCGACAATTCTAATTCACGCGGTTTGAGCAGATTCGGTGCCCAGACTATGGCGACATTTTTCGAATCCATTCCAGTTTTTTGTCCATTAGCTGCAATGAGTGCCAAATGTCTCATCAAATATTTCAATGTCTGGTAATGGGGGCGAGGCAATTGCAGCAGCAAATCTCTCAGTTCGTCTAGATTCACTTGGTACCTGACATCATTAGTAGTTGTCGTCACCACTGAGGATAAAGATATGAGTTGAGAATCTGAAGCTGATGCGATAAATCTATGATTTTTCCTGTGACAGTTTTTGTTCGAATGTGCTCCCTTCACCTGTCTAGAACTAGATGAACTATCCAATGCAGTAGTGGATTGCTGACGAGTTGGCCTAGACACGGTTCCAGCTAATTGTCTCGGAGCCTTAGTTGTGGATGTTGTGTTGGCGACGGAGGTAGTCTTCTCACTGATCAACGAGGAAGTTGTTGCTATATCGATTGACTTTGATGCATTCAGAGGAGACGATGTTATGGCCGTTGCGATAGGTGGCTGCCTCGTTATAGGTGGCGGTGTATGTTTATCAGAAATGGTCCTCGCGGTATCACCACAGTCGATATCCTCATCATCGTCGTCTATATTCTGAATTCTCTCATCGGCACTGTAGGTAAGATCTTTACTATTATGCGGTGTCTTATTATCAATTGTATGTTCTCTAATGTTTCGATGGAGTCTATCGTTTTCCTTTGATGCTTTAGTCGGGCTCGTTGTAGTTGTAATTGTTTGGTCATCATCGTCATCACAAGCAGATCTGCTATTTTGCTTAAATAGTTCAATGAATTTCTCATACATGTGGAATGTCATCAAGGGTATTGGCAGCTCACGAAAGTATTGTTTCAGGACGCAAGCAACAGCATGCGCATCATTTGTGATTGACTGTGAGTCGATCGTAGAAATCTTTGGATTCTTATCAAAATCTTGTCTTAGCTTATGAATATTGACACGCATGCCACTCAATCGATAGATACCAAATATGATCCCATGCTTTTCAATGAATTTTGTGCAAGATTTGACAATGTGTGGTATCGAATCTTTATGATCGCCGAAGATGCGGGCGTGCTCAATCAAATCCATACCGAAGACATTTGATGATTGTCTTTGCTGTTTCTGTAATTGTTGTTGATATTGTAGTGCAAATTTATTCCTACTGGACGTTTTCGTTCTCCTAGAACCCAATGTTCTCCGGGTAGAACCACCATGTGAGTGGGTACTGCTCGAGGACGAATTACTGCTAGAGCTGCTACGTTGATTACAAAAGCTAAAGAACCATAATAAACGTTGTTGATGGACATCGTGGTGATGATGGTGATGTTGATGATGTGGAGAATTCATGGTTAACGAGTCTTCAGATAGAATTTAAACCACAGTGTGAGGATATTTATATTTTTCTATGGAACATCGATGTTTGTGCATTTAATCTTAATTTTGAGAGTTCCTTTTCTGTCAGTCGATTCATATATATATATGCATGTATAAATAATGTATATTAGCAGTGAATATTGATAATCCTAGATATATTATAACCTGAAAAGATAAAATATCATTATGATTTTGATGGATCGCTTGGAGTTATTTCATCTCGAAACAGATTCTTCGAATAGGTTTGAAAATTGCGTACCCTTGTGAAGGAAGATGATTAGAGTTCTATCGCAATTGTCACCTGAGATTGCAACTATCTCTATTGCTGTTCCGTATCAAAAATATTTCTTATTATGTAAGATTTTTTCCTTATCGACAATAATTTGGTTTCTGTCTGCTCTTTTTCTAAGGCTGATACCTAGGGAAACGAATTTGTCGATGGTGTTGGTTGCCCGTAGGATGGTCAATGATCGAGGGGTAAAAGAATATGGTATGTCTGTTGGCGTAATTATTATCGAGCTGATACTTGTATTTATTCTTTAATACATGAGAGGGTGAGGAAGACCGCGTCATTTCCTTTGGCTGCAAACCTTGAGAAGAATCTAGTCTGTAGAAATTCTTACAGTACTAGGAATATGTGCCCCTTGTTGAATGTAAGGACTTGAACACATCGAGGATAGCATTAGAGAATCACAATTGTCATCATAATCGTGAGCATTGGGAATCGGTGGTTACTTTTTAAAAGGTATTACAATAATCGATTGTTGGTGTTGTGTTTTCATTATATTTCCCCCTGTGTGTTATAGCAATTACTGCGAAGGGCTGCGGCTAGCTTGTTTCTCTCTGTCTCTCCCCCTCGTTGACTGTGTGTGTGTGTGTGTCTGTGTCTGTCTGTGTGATAGTGTGTACAAAATGTTTTAGCACAAACATACAGACTAGGGAAAAATGATTGGCTGGCCGCCTCTTTTCGTCATCGTAACTTCGTTCATTCTTTCGTTCGTTTCCCCTCGCTCGCCAGATTGCAGCTGCAGACTGAGACACACACAGACGCACACACACTCAGACACACACACACGCGCTCCACAGCCACACAGACTGACACACATACACACGCAAACTCACACCCATAGACACGCACTAGCACCAAGGCAAAGGCGCAAATTTAAGCAACGAGCTTCGAACAAGAATCTGCCCGCCAGCCAACACAGCACCGAGGACAACAACAACACCATTGGACCCTGTCAGCCGCAACAACTACTGTATTCCAGACTGGCACTGCCCACCTTTGCCTGCTGGCCCACGCTTGATCGCAAGTGTTCAATCATCAAGCAGCATCCCTTGCCGAGAGAGAAGCTTCCTCAACAATGTCGGCCCGATAAAAACTCACCATCCTTCTCCTGCTATCGTTTATTGGTTCGTTTTGATCATTTATTACGATTAACAAGCGAGGGTGGAGAACGGGGAGCTAGAATGGGGAAGGCTGCCGGCTGGCCATGTTCCGAGGGTCACGCTCAATTCGAGACGATCGCGGGAGGCAACGATGGGCCTGGAGCATCCTGATGGTGGTGTCAATCTGGCGCCGACGTGATTATCCTCGCGCCAAACAAGACGTCACCCGTGCGTGAAGGATATTCCAGCCCTTCGTGAAGTAGAGGCGAGGGCGCCTCGGCGGCGGCTCTGCAATTGGACGGTGCAGGCTCCTCACCTGGCAGAACTGTGGACGCCGCAGCGCCCCAGTCGAGACAGTCTTGCCCTCGATTTCCGGGCCGACCACCAGCCCAGACACCAGTGCATGGAACTGCACTGGGCCCAAAACAATGGCCGCAATATTCTGGCGACGCGGCCCACCTGAGCGGAAATGTCGGGCGCCTCCCGCTCGCTCAGAGGCGCCTAATCCGCCGGGACCGACAGGTGGTCTATACCCAACTGGCCGCTGAAAGCTGCATTGCAATCACAGGCGTATGGCATCTACTGCTCCACTGGGCCGGGTGGATTTTTCGCAAAACCAAACAGTATCCGCCGAAGAGTATTTCTGCCCCAAACTCTTGGCCTCCTGCCTGTCTAGACTCCTCGACTGTACCAGCTTCCTGTGGCCACGACAACGTTGGACGTCCCTCGACATTTAGAACTAAAAGGCCGCGCCCAGTCTGGAAGCGAGTCCACCGAGAGAGGAGCCGAGATGGTGCTGATATTCCGGAGCAAAGCTCTCTCCTCTTGGGCCTTGTTCTGCGTGGTCCCAAAGCGGCCAAAATGGAGCTCGTGACGTTTCATAAAGGAGCACTGTTTCGGTGCGATCGGGCCTACTCCTTAGAGCCGCTGCGACCACAAGCCTGTTCTGGGCGCGTCGGAACGGGCTCCAACTAGGCCGGAAAGGGGTTGTTCCAGTTGTTTAGATTGACCAGATGGAGCCCAAGTGGTGCTGCCAGGCAAGAGAGTGGCTAGTATGCGCGAGTTAGTCTCCCTGTTGGTAGGGCAAACAGGCTACGAGATTGCGCTTTGTGTGGACAGCTGGTCAAAAATGCAATTCATTTCATGCCAGAATGCGTAAATAAGCTCCTAGCGTGGGCGTGAATTTGCTCGGCAGCAAATTCCAACCTGAGGCAAACACACACCGAATGCTCAAGGTTACGAGCCCTCTGCTGAAGTGGTCCATTTCGGACAGCTTGCACTGCTGCCGCTGATGATGGCATCACGGAAGTTTGCCCACTCGAACACGGCCCTTAGCTGTGGCCATGGCTGATCTCGAGTGCATGCAGAGTGAGTCCGCATCTCTCTTCTGCCCCATGGATTGTTGGCCGTTGGTTTAAATTCATTCTGATGGCCAACTTTCACTGTTTGGCTCACAAAGCGGTCCAATTATCGTAACCACAAAGAGTATTGGTCACTCCGATGGGCTCGGATCGTGCTAAATTTGAACCATATTGAGGGGCTCGTGTGTAATATCCTACGATAGGGCAATGGAGTGCCTTGTTCGACAGTGCTCAGTCACTCACGATTATTAGTGCAGAACCAAGAAAGTCCAATAGATTCAACGATGTCACTGGGGAGCTGGAAGCTAGAGGATTCCACTCTGAGTGAGCTGGAGATGATTTGGGAGGCGGATTTGTGAGGCTTTTTGGAAATTGAGATTCCCCCACACGCACGTCTTGCTGCAATTAGCGCTCCTCCTCCTTGAAGTAGTGCCTCAGTTTAGACACAATACTGGCAGATTACTCGCCTCGGATCGCTTTCAATGATAATTAGCTTCGCCCCCAGTCGCATTTGGAATTGGCTCCGCTCTTTTCGTGCCGATTCTTGGGCACTCATTAACATGGCGGCTCCGACACTTGCGGGAATCCTTCATTGGCAAGCTAGAAGGAATCTGACGAACTAGAGTCGGGGGCTGGCTCGAAGTAGCTTGCTGTGTGTTGTTACGGGCAGCCAAGTGAACCAGTGTGGCTTGTGGCTCCATTGAGCTTGGCTGGTAAGACTCGCTCATGCATTGGAGCTAGCCAAACATTACTCGCTTGGTCGATCTTTGTCGAACTGGTGGCGACGGTGAGCGGCGTAACGCGAAGAGGAACAGAAGTCTGGGGAGGGCTCATAATAATAAGAATTGTGTGTTGTGAGTTGATCACGGCGGTTCAAGCTGGGCTCTCTTGCTTTCGTGTCGTCTGTTTGGCAGCGAGTTCGTCTTGAGGGAAACACAATAAGGAGTTTCACTTGTCCGCCCGTCTAGTGTGTGCCCTACTAGTCACGAGTGCACTCAATTTGAGTCCTCTCAGGCGCAACTTTGAGGGAAATTACCCTCCAACTACTGGCCAAGACTACTGCTGGTTGTCGTCTCTCTTCCGAGTGGGCTTCTTCGGGCTCTGCTGGCTAGATTTAAGATCCAGTGCACCACTCACTTTGGAAAACGGGACACCTGAAGAGGGTTGGTTAGCTGCCTGCAGGCAGTCGTCAATGAGCTCTCCAATGCTTGAGGAGACAGGCTTGCCATTGTCCGCCATTGGAGGCTCACCTAAGCCTAGCGAGAAGCCCACAAGAGACGAAAGGCTCTCTTGGCGCTTCTTTGCCGTCTAGTTCGACACCTCTTCGAACAAGGGAGCTCAAGTTGGGACCAGGTTCGTCATCTGCTTTTCGTCGTCATCTCAAATTGTCTCGCATTTCTCAAGTGCTGTTGAGATTTCTCATTCGCCGCTCGTGCAACCGAGAATCCTCCAAATCCCTCAAGATGTCCTACGATATGAGAGCGTTCGGTGACTTTGGTTGGCAATTTGTCAATGCTGGTGAGTGTTCAGAAGATGAATCAGCCTCATTGATTATCGCCTCTCATCGATGAGCGTCTAAAATGCTATTGGAAGACCTCAACTTATCAATAAGTTCAGCCTAAAGATTCCCAAGATCGATACTTACTAACTCGATCAATTGAACTAACTGAATTCTTTGCTCGAATGAAAAAATTACAAAATTCGTCAACAGGTGAGCAGTACAGGAGACTCGAGGATGTTTCCGCTGAAGACAAACTGATGATGTGTGGCCTCTTCAAGCAGGCAACTATGGGCGACTGCTTGGTGGAGGGTAAGTAGCTTTCGGGTGGTGAGCTCAGCAATTTCTGGACGGAAATTGCAGAGACTTGAGAGTGGGATGGAAAAACAATGTTTAGGGCGATAACAAGCAAATTATCATGTTGATTGACAGAAATTCTGATTCTTTGACCTAAAACTACCGGCTTGTTGGCGTCCTGCTCAGAGGCCAAGAACAGTAAGATCGAGAACACTCAAAGGGAAGAGTGGCTCAAACACAAGGGAATGGACACATTTGACGCCATGCAACTATACATTAATAAGGTCAAAGAGTTGGCCCACATTTACAATGAGCGACAAAAAGACGAAACCAAGTGAATTGTCTCCTGTGCTCCAGATTTGCCGCTTTGGAAGCCTCTCTACTGTTTAATCTCAGTTTCATCGAGTTTCTTCGTATGAATCTGACATCTAGATCAACCGAAATGAAGCGAAGAGTACTCTGATAGGGCAACTTTTTGCCCTATCAGAAGTTGATTCGATTTTTAATGAAACAGTAAGTCAATAGAAATTCAATGAGAGGAACAATAAACTAAGCAGAAGTTGTGGATACTATTTCTATGAGTTTCCTTTGGTGACGATAAAGAGTCAAAACTCGAGTGTGCATATAGTTTCTTTTTACCATAATTGTGATTGTTCTTCACTCGAATGGATCTTTTCGAGATTGAATGCGATCACTGATTTGGACCCAAGGCGCATGTCGTTTAATACTCGGTCAGTTGTTGTAGCTAAACTGATCGTACCTATTCGTGGAAATGGAGAATTAGCCTTGCCTTCAATGGCCAAGACTGATACAATTGTACAAGAATTGTTCTTGCCCTGCAAGCAAACACAATCAAGTATATAATGCTGTTGATTGCATGGCAAAAAGAAACAATTCGGAACATTATTCGTCAAGAGAGGGACCGAATAGGTCCAGGCTGCTTGAGGAAACTTTTGTCAAGTCTCTAGTTATAGAAAACACTGTAATGAGCGGATCTTTTAACCGGTGTGTCAAATGTTTAGTGGGTCAGAGGTTGTACAAAGGCTTGGCTTTTCACAAACGAGTGGCTGGACCGTGCGCGAATGTCAATCCGGCAGGTTTAGGAGGATCGTCGGTAGAGTATTGGTATGGTCCTTGCTGGTTCAGCCATGGATGAGTCAATATTCCGGCCATTGTGATCCTCCGATCGGCTTCCGGATCGAGCATATGCCACACCAAGTCGTTCAGCTCCCATGAGTAGTTTTCGCGTACGATTCTTGGCAATCTCCAGCGTCGAGCTCTCTGAGCTCTGTACAAACTCCTTTGGGTCATGTCCAATTTGAAGGGGAAGGTCCTGGTCATCATGGCGAACAAACAAACCCCCAACGACCAGACATCGGCCGTCAGGGGATTGTAGGATCTCTGTCCTAGTTTATTACGCCTTAGTACCTCTGGTGCCATGTATGGCTCCGTGCCGCAGTAAGTCTTGGCCATGACCAATCCCGCCGGGGGACGCCAGGACACAATCGAGAGACCGAAATCGGCACATTTGATGGTCTTCCTTGAGGCGTCGAGCAAGAAATTGTTCAATTTAATATCCCTATGGGCTATCCCAAATTTGTGAAGTATCCTGATTCCTGTGGCCATCTGAGCGAAGAGATTGAGGGCCTCTTCCTCGGTGAGAGGCATCTCTTTCAGCAAGGTCGACAGATTGCCACCAGCGCAAAATTCCATCACGATAACAAGTGTGTCGTCAACGACAAAACTCTC